>Ga0206130_10000238_pt1 | contig 96987 bp, 109 predicted proteins | sample Helgoland_Spring_9_FD_148637 | JGI IMG/M metagenome (GOLD analysis project Ga0206130, IMG submission 148637) | Pelagic subsurface seawater microbial communities from Kabeltonne, Helgoland, North Sea - Helgoland_Spring_Bloom_20160512_1 | ecosystem: Environmental > Aquatic > Marine > Epipelagic ...
CTAAAATAGAATACAAAAAAATGGTCATAATTAGAATACTTTTTTTATTATGGTGTAAAAAATATATATTTTTATATATAGAATACTTTTTTATGGTCTTCTTTCTTTAGTAAAAAAACTACTCTAAAAAGTATCCTAAAAGTATTCTAAAACTACTCTAAAAGTATTCTAAAACTACTCTAAAAGTATTCTAAAGTATTCTAAAAGTATTCAAAACTACTCTAATTGTATTCAAAAAGTATTCTTATAAAATATTTAAAAATAAAATATTTAATAACATTATGTACTGTTATGTATGTGAATACTGTAATTATAAAACAAATGTAAATTCTAATTTCCATAAGCATCTCAAGACCAGAAAACATTTAAATAAAATAAGTTTAAAAGGAACGGATACCAAAAATATAGCAATATTAATAAATAATGAAGATTCTACCAAAAATGACCAAAAAATGGTCAAAATGGTCAAAATGACCAAAAATGACCAAAAAATGACCAAAAATGACCAAAAAATGACCATAAACGATAAAAAGTATTCTTGCGAAGAATGTAAAAAAAAATATACAAGTTTAGCACATTTAAAAAGACATCAGGCTAATTACTGTTCAAAAAAAAAACCAATTAATCAACACAGCTTGTTATCTATAATTCAGAAGCAATCAGAGACAATAGAAGAAATAGTTAAAGAACATGAAAAAGAAAGGAAGGAGTTGTATAGTAAAATGGATAAGCTTTTAGAACATGTTGGAGATACGACAAATAATATAACTAATAATAAAATTATTTTAAATTGTTATGGTAATGAGGATATGTCCCATATAACTGATGCTTTTAAAGCCGGTCTACTTAAGGTGCCTTATGTGATGATTCCAAAAATGATAGAAGAGGTACACTTTAATAAACCAGAAAATAAGAATATTTATGTTCCTAATAAAAAACAACCATTAATTAAGGTCTACGCTGATAATAAATGGATATTTAAAGATAAAAAATCAACTATAAATGAACTGATAAACAAGAACTTTAATATTTTAGATAATTATTATGAAGATGGGGGTAAGAAAACATTAGATAATACGCAACAAAGAAGATATGACGAATTTTGTGATAAAATACAACAAGATACAGATACTAAAGATAATATTTTAAAAGAAACTGATTTGGTTATTATAAATCACAATTAACTTATTAGAATCAAACGGAAGATTTGTTTTAATATTTATTTTAATTATTTTTTTATAGTTATCTTATTGTTTTTTTTGGATAAATGAATTTTCTTTGTTTTTAAAATAAATCTACCAAAGTGGGATTCGTTTAATAGTTTATTTATTCGTTTTTTAATTTCACTTGATGCCTTTTATATTCATTTTTCTTAAGCATCTCATAAATTTTTTTAATAAATAACACTTCTCTACCAATTTCTGTATTTGATAATTCTTTTTTAATGACATCTAAGATGTATTCGCCTATTTCTTTAAAAGAATGTTCACCATATTTATTAAAAATATCTTTTGTTTCTAAATATTTTCTTCTAAACTCAGTTTCTATTAGTACATCATCAATCCCTGTCAGAATGTCGTTCTTTATTTCTGATGTAGTTTTTGTTTTAATGTTTTATAAAGTTCTTTAATTTGTATTATTTCTTCTCCTATATCTGTTTTTTGGTGTAAGTTCATCTATAATTGACCTTTACAAGTTTTTATCATTGTAATATTTTTAGATTTTTATAAAAAAATCATTACATTTCATTATAAATTTTTTATATAAATAGATAAGACCAATAATACCTATAATAATCATAGTAATTGACAGCGATATTATTAGAGGAGTACATTTTTTTGAATTACAAATGTTATTTATAGTGGCCAATAAAATGATGCCTCCAATTATAAATATAGAAAAAATAAATATTTTTAAATAATAGAAATTTTTAGTGATACTTTGTTCTCTGGGTTGATTATTAGAATCCATATATATAAATTATAGTACGTGTTTAAGTGATATGAGTTAATTATTTACTTAGGGTAAAATCAATAAAAAAATTTATTATATAATTTTATGAGTTTTGAAATGTTTGAGGATTATAAACGGCTTTACGATTTTAATTATGTGACTTTTTTAAATAAAGAATCCATTGATTTACGTATTAGAGGATTATGGAAAAATTATCGTAAACGCAAAATTCAAAAATTTATAGATAATTACATACACCAAGATACTAATATAAGTGTTATATTAATAAATAAAACAGAAAGACAAGAAATCAAAAATGATAAATCTTATTCTTTTGACGGAACCCAAGAACCGCAAACTAATAAATTGTATTATAAATTTAACACCGGAAATGATTTACATGAATATTTTACATACGATAAATATTTATTGAAAAAGGAGGAATATAACATATCTTTGATGAAAAGATTAACAAGTAGACTAGGACTTAAAAAAATTAAAATAGATAATGAAACACGGCATAATATGATATATAAGTATGGTAAAGATTCAAAATTTATTCTAAATATCGAAAAACTAAATATAATAGAATTAGGTTTAAATAAAGAAGAAGAATCCGATGAAAAAACTTCTCGTCGGTTAAAGTCTACAAATTTATTAGAAAATCATGGGTGTGAAATATTTTTCAAATCTTTTAGGTATAGAGATTTTTGGTGCGAAAAATTTTATAATAAGGATAAAATGCTTCAGGCAGATTTAGTTAAAACAATTTTATTAGATCAAAAATATTTTACTTATGAGTGTTATCAGAATAACCAAGACATAATAAGTATATTGGATCAGAGGCTTAATGGTACAGAAAGTATCACTTACAACTTGACTGAAAGCGAATATGAATCATCAATAATTAAAAAATTTATAAAATTAGATTTAAAAATTAGAAAATATTTTGGAATTGATATATCAAATGAGGTTTCTAATTATAATAACAATGAAAAATATATCAATAAAACCCTTGAAATAATATTTCATGAAATAAGGGATTTAGAATTAGAAACTGTAAAAAGAGAAATTAAAAGATTAAAATCAAAAATTGATACTAGCTTATTAAATGAAAATGTTAATTTTAGATTAGTTAACAAATCATTAAAGAATATTTGTCAACAACTTGACACATTAAAAAGTGGGTTAGAAAGATGTAGAGAATTGGACAAAAATATAACAAATGAAAAAAAATATGAATACAGTAATAGTTTTGGATCTATTGAAGATTTATTTAAAAAAATCAAGGAGGCTACAGATAATAGGGACTATATTTTAAAGAGACGTATGAGTGATGTCATAGATGAAATGAGTAAGGTTCAACATAATGGAGACTGGTGTAGGGATGGCGGGGGTTTACCAAGGTGGTCTTGTTGTAATAGTAGATATTATTATTCATCTTGTACAAATACAGAAAGGCGAATGTATTATAGAACACCTCGTAAAGATTTTATACAATCGTCTAATATTAGTCCTATATCTGAAACTGACACAGTAGATTTTAATGATGAAAATAAATCGTTAGAATCCACAAGCTATAAATCAGTCTCAAGTTTTGAAAATCCAGAAAAAGAACGGCATTCTCCGGAGAGTTTAAAAAAAAAAAGTGATAGTTTTTTTATCAATGAAATAAAAACTATGAATCAAGAAGAAGTGTCAACCTTATTCTTAGATAAATATGGTAATTCTGATAAATATCCAGGAATGGTATTTGAGACAACCTATATTAGTGGATATAATGTTAATAATGATACTATGGGTACCTCACAGTATGTAGTTAAAAGAGTAAAATAAATTATTTAGTTCTGAAACGTTTTCCTGATCTAGTTTTTCCAGTTCTTGGACCGTATGGATTTCTTTTTTTACCTTTGTTGCTTCTTACTTTTCTTGTTTTCTTTAATACAGGAACGGCTCTAAATCTTTTACCTGATCTTGTTTTACCTGTTCTTGGTCCGTATGGGTTTCTCTTTTTCCCTTTATTTGAACGCACTTTTCTATCGGCTGTTTGAACGAATTCTGACATTATACAATATTAAAAGATATTATAATATTATTAAATTAATTTAATATTTTTTTTATAATCAATAATTCCTTTATTGATTATAAAATTGAATTGATAAATATACAAATAATTAGTAATAATTATGTGCTATAAGAAAACAGATTATCTAAAAAACACAATTTTACAAACATGTATTTTTTTTAGAAATATACTTCAACTTAACCGATTTACTTGGAAAGCCCCTAGCTCATTATTTTCTGCTATTTCATACTTTAGTTTTTTTAGCATTATGTCTCTAGCATCTTGTGGATCATTTCTTTCAATGTGCTCTATTGGATCAGTTACTTCAATATTCTCTACAGGTTCTGTGGCTTCTATATTTTCAGTAGGATGCATTGGAAAATTCTATACCGACTGTACGGGCGATATAGATGTAAAATCTTCTGAGATAGATATTCCTGTAAAAATTATATTATACTTTTCTATAATATTTGCTATTCATATATTCCTAACTTCTGATGTTTATTGGATCCAGATTCCTAAAAATAATAGACTAGATGCTTTAAAAATTGCTTATGCGTTTACTTCAATCATTTACATTGTCTCTGTCATTTTGTTGCTCACTTCATCATTTATATTTGATGGTGGTGCGATATTAGTTGCTTTGAGTGTATGCTTATCCCATTTCTCTAATCCATTAAGGTCGTGGTTCTTCTATATCTCTGTTAAGGCAATGTGTCTATTTGGAACTGCTCAAATGTTAGTCGGGGCTTATTGGACGGGACAATATCTATTTATAGCAACTCTTTCTACATTTTGTATTTGTAGTTGTATATTTATGCACATTTCATTTTTAGATCTAAATATATCTTTGGAACAAGATGAACATTTATCTCTAAGATTTAGTTGGGTGCTTGCTATTGTTGTTGCTGCTACTTTCTTCATTGCGTCTTTTTCATTTCTTGCTCTATGGAATTATGATGAACCTGGCATTGGTACCTTTTTGGCGGGTCCATTAAATCAATATGGTGTTGGACCTGAAAAACGTTGGATAGTTTTTAATCTTACCCATGATCCAGTATACGATAAGGAAGGTTTGAATAAATGGTCAAATCTTCGTAGTGATGATAAGAAATTTGCTAAATTAAGAGTCTATGGATCAGATTCTTTATTAGATTATGAGAAATATGTAGGTATTGAACGTAAAGGTCAGAATTGGAGGAGTGTTCCAAACTTAAACTTTGCTATGATTAAAAATTCTTTTAAAAATAAAATACTTAATGGAAAAAAAGATGATGCATATCTCTATGAAGCACTTGGAGACGAATATGAAGATTACTGGGTATCTTTTGGTGCCCGAGGTGATATTACTCACACGCGTCAGATTTTTGCTGCTAAAGTTGAAAGAGCGCCAAATGTACTTGTCGAGGTTTTGACTGAACTAAATGGGGTATACTATTATGAGGGAATTGGGTTTTTAACACCCGCTCACCAGAGAAAGTTTTACAATAATGTATTTGGATTTAGTGGTAAGGTCAAGTGTAATAAGGATGGCACATTTGATGACCGAACCGGTCCCTACTTACTCGCGCTAAATACTCCTCCTAAAGTATCCTTAGTTAGTGATTTATCCAAACGCGAAGATAGTGAGGAAAAATGGAAGTATGTCTATCCTAAAAAGGATAATATAGAAGATGAATGCAATGCTAATAATATTTTAAATGTATCAAATACTTATGATATTATGGTGGCTTTACTAGAATCTGATAGTCTTGACAGTGAAAGTTTAGACTTATCAAGCTTTATACGTACAAGAGTTTATGATAATATTTTGCAAGATACTGACTTTCCTTACCGCTCTCAAGAATATGTCTATTATAATAATCGCCTATATACTGGTATTCTTTGGGACTTTAACAGTATCTCACATATGTACAATGACCCAAAAGGCAGTCTAGACTTAATAAATGTATACGCAACATATGGATACAACGAGCCAATGGGACTTTGGAAAACTTTCTGTTCCAAACAGAGTGAAATTTTTAATAATAATACTAATATATTCTTTAATGCTCTAAATATATCTGGGTTGTCCATCAAGTATGTTGAAACATTACTATCAGAGAATAATACCTTAGAAGCCTTTGGGAGAGCAGAGAAAAGAAGCAAACTGTACGGAACTCAGCAAGGAAACGGTCTGGATATAAGTACCGATTGGAGAAAAAAATATGTATTAGAACCGGACTATCCCCGAGAGAGGGATGTACAGATTCTTAGAATTAAGGATCGAATAAAAACTATTGAAGAGCTAAAAAGTGAAGATTGTCAATTGATAGAAAAACATAGAGGTAAAATTACAATGGTTTTTTTCGGAATTACATTAATTGTTTGGTGTTTTATTATAATATCGTGTGGATGTGATTTTTTTAAATAAACTAATTAGATATCTCAACTAACAATAAATTATTGTTTAATTTCATAAGTTATTCACAAATTATTTAAGGAACACCATTAATTTTAACATTTTTAGAAAATAGTAGAATATGTTTAAATAGATATAAATCACAGATAAAATTGATAAAATTTACTCTTAATAAGTAAAAAAAAATGCGGGCTCAGATTTCTAGAATTCTATCTCAATTGGAAAAAAACCACAAGACAATTCCAAAATATGGCCAATATCCCCCTAAAATTAATGCATCATTGAATCAAACTGATGAAGAATTAATTAAACAGTTACAAAATTTTATCAACTATTTAGAAAAGCCATATTATAGTTATCTAACTAAGGGAAAATAAATAGTTATATGATTTCTTTCCAAGTTTCTCTTACATGATCCGATGTGTACCATTCATAAAAACGTCAATATCCATTGCGTAACGGTATCTTTTTCGCATTTGAGTGTATAATAATTATATTTACTAAAAGTTGTATTGTCAATTTTTAAATTAAATTTTTCTACTATTTTTTTTCTTCCAATTTATCAAATTCGTGTCCATTAGAAAACATAGATATACACATATTAAAATTACCAAATCGCGTATAAATTGTAGTAAAACTCAAATTTACATATATTTATTAAAAATAGGATCTTTAGGTTTCATCAAAGAATAATAACCCAATTGTCCCTGTTTATAACATTCATTAAAATTTGCGTCCTAATACCTAATATATCATTTATGGCTATTGCCATATTTCTTAATAATGTTAAATATGATTTTTTAGATTCATAATTACAAGTTATCATTATTTATTAACTTAAATTGCTTCAATTTTAATTTAAATTATAAATTTTTTCCTACTATAATATATAATGAAACAAAAAAAATGTGATAGTGTATTTACAGATAATGATTTTAATAGTTCTGATGGTATGTTAACTTCTGTATGGGGTCCCAGTATGTGGCATTGTTTACATACAATAAGCTTTAACTATCCAGTTAATCCGACTAATAAAGATAGAGTCAATTATTATAAATTTTTTAGATCTTTAGAAACTACTTTACCTTGTAGATATTGCCGTGAAAATTTAAAGAACAATTATAATGTAATAAATTTTAGCATGGATTGTATGAAAAACCGCGATACATTATCGAAGGCAATATATAATTTACATGAAGAAGTTAATACTATGTTGTTGAAAAAATCTAATTTATCATATGAAGATGTTAGAAATAGATATGAGTTATTCAGATCGCGTTGTTTAGAACCGGACTCAGATAAAAAGGCTAAAGTTAAGAAAACAAAAAAAGAAAAAGGTTGTGTTAAACCTTTATATGGAATTAAATCTAAATGTGTTATAAACATTGTACCTAAAACAAAAAAGTGTAAATCTTTTACTATTGATAAAAGATGCAAACTTAAGAGGAAAAAATAACTATTTAGGAATAAATGATAATTAAAATTGAATAATAATATTCATTTTTATGTATATTAAGATGACTAACTATCAGTGCGATAAACGTAATTATATACTTTTCTGCAGACACGGAGATATTCCGAGTTATTGTCTATGGAGAGAATCAGATATGTTGAACGATTCCGATTCCGAAACCTACAATTGGTGGAATGATAACTATAATTCGTACAAAACTGAAAAAAAAAATTGGGTTCATCCAAATGGATATCAAAGAAATTTATCTGAAGAAATAGTCATTCCGGAAGATATAATGCGTTTTTGGACATCAAATAAATTTAAACCTTAGCTGAATAATTTAACTAATTTATTTTCTAATATTGAATTATACTTACAACCTAAATGATTTATATTAGTCCATATTTTAGCATTTTGAATACATTCTTTTAAATTATTTTTTTTGGGATTTTGTTTGTTAACATACCAACAAAAATCTAAAAATTGATATTCGGACATATTATAAATATTTTTAAGTGTTATTATGTATTGTTCATTTTGTGTTTCCATATTTTATAAACACATTTAATACTTAAATGATTTCAAATTTATATTTTATTAAGATTAATATTAAAATCTTTGTAAGCTTTTTTTAAAATTGTTTTAGTCATATCAATTCCTAAACAAGAATCAGTAATACTTACTCCATATTTTAAATTTTGGATATTGTTAAAATCTAAATTTTGTTTTCCTTCATTTAAATTACTCTCTATCATAAATCCGATAATTGGAGAATCTAAACCAAAATCATTATTAATGTTTATTAAATAGTTTAATATATCTGGTTGATTTTTATAGTCTTTTCTTGAGTTACCATGAGAACAATCAATTAAAATAGAATCACTTAGATTTTTACATCTCATATATTCGGATGTTTGAATTATATTTTCCTTATAATAATTAGGAGTATGCTTACCGCCTCTTAGTATTACATGACAGTTTTTATTACCTTTGGTTTCACAAATAGCTGGAATAGCATTATCGGTGATTCCCATAAAGCAGTGTGGATATTTGGCTGATAATATAGCGTCTATAGCAATGTTAATATCGCCACTTGTTCCATTTTTAAATCCTATTGGCATACTTAGTCCTGACACTAATTGTCTGTGTACTTGGCTCTCAGTAGTTCTGGCTCCTATAGCACCCCATGAAATTAAATCTGAAATATATTGCGGAGTTATAGTATCTAAGATTTCACAACCACAAGGTAGACCAATTTTATTTAAATCTAATAGTAACTTTCTTGCTTCTATTAATCCTTGATTTACATTAAATGTATTATTTAAAAAAGGATCATTTATAAGTCCTTTCCAACCAGTGGTTGTTCTCGGTTTTTCAAAATAAACCCGCATAACTATAAAAAATTTATCTTGTAATTCATCTGCTATTTTTTTTAATTTTATTCCATAGGTTAAAGCTTCATTAACATTATGAACTGAACATGGTCCAACTACAATTAACTTTTTATTAATTTTTTTATTAATAATATCCTCAATATACTTTCTTGAACTAATTATATGATTATTTATTTCATCAGTTAGTGGAAATTGATTTTTTAGTTCGCAAGGTTTAATTAAATTTTTAAATGAAATAATATTCTGATTTTCCATCATATTATTCCAATCAAGCTTTTTTTTAAATGAGTTTTAAATAAAAGTTTAATAATTCTGAATAATCAATTATAATTTTAATAAATACGTTTTTATTTATTACCGTCAAATTTAAAATTACACATATAAATAAATTTATAGTAAATAAATAGATTATAAAAGTTATTTATTTTTTTTATTATTTTGTAGTGGATGTTTATTCCAAGTATTTTTAACTGACACAACATTACCATTTGTATCTATATTATTAACGGAGATACCCCCGTATCCTTTATAATTAGACCAACTATACTGAGTATTATAATCAACTTTTTGATAATTCCTACTATCCATTTAAATAATACATAGAAAATATTTTTGACAATACGTATAATTAAAAAAAAAAAATTATGGTATTTAACTATGGCAGAAGTACCACAACTTAAATAAAAAGAATTAATAATAAATATGTTGGTAGGAAAAAAAAATACTGTTTTTTCACCAGAATTACTAACAATCGATGATATGGAAAATATATCTTCTAAAGTTGTCAATTTTAAAAAAAAATACAACAACATAATGAATGAAAATGTGTTTGATGATTTGGAAATTTTTCAAGGAAATAGTAGCGATAAAAATAATAGTATTTTTGATAAAATAGATAATACTAAAACTTTTTTAGGTAAAAATAAATTAAAACTTTCTATAATTAATCCCTTGTCTGATATAAGTCAACTTAATGCTAGACAAAGTCTAATAAAAAGTATTTACGAAGATGAAAATACTTATAAAAAATTATGCGATTATTTAGATGAGATATGTAAATTAGAAAAAAGTATTTTGTGGTTTTGGAAAGATAAAAGTTCTGAAACTCAATATTTATTGGATTCTTTATATTTTAAATCAAGTTTATTATCCAAATTTAATACGAGTGAAACAGTTTTACAATTTTATAATTATTTAAAATTAATAATTTCACCTCTATATGGAGTGTTATCTCCAGTCCTTATAATGATTATGCCATTTTTGTATTTGAAATTTTTTACAAATGTAAATATTTCATTTAAGGTGTATTTCAGATTAATGAAAGTAAGTTTTTTTAGTTTTAATCCATTAAATCCTTTACGTCCTAATAGAAACAGTGGTAAAATGTCTCAAATAATTTCAACAATAGCTTCCGTATTTTTTTATTTACAAGGAGTACTTAACAGTATTGAACTATCAAAAAATACAAATACTTTAATTAATAGTGTTCATAATATTTTAAATGATGTTTCTAAATTCGTTAACCTATCAATGAAAATAACCTCTGTATTTAAACCAGAATATATACCAAATGAAAGTAATGTGGAATTCAGTCTTCCTAATTCATTTCCGAAACTTGAAGATAAGCTATTTGAAACAGAGCCATATTTTTCTAGCAATAAGGGGAAAATTTTAGTTCTGTTTAAGGATATTATGGATGATAAAAATAAATTTTTACCATATTTAAACTATTTATCAAATCTTGATGCAACAGTATCTGTTGTAAAATTACTCAAAAAGAATAAAGAGCATTATTCTTTTACTAAATTTATAAAATCAAAAAGACCTTTGCCTATATTAAATATATCAGATGTGTGGAATCCTGCTTTAGATACTACTAAAGATTTAGTTAAAAATAGTATTAATATAGGTGGATTAGAAGCTAATAATGTGGTAATTACTGGTCCAAACGCGGGCGGAAAATCAACATTTATAAAGGCAGTCACTTTATCTATAATCTTATCACAAACCTTAACAATTAGTCCAAGTAAATCATTAAAAATGACCCCATTTTCAGTTATCAATACATATTTAAATATTCCCGATCATAAGGGCAAAGATTCCCTTTTTGAATCAGAGATGTACAGAGCTAAAAATCATATAGATAAATTAAATAATTTGAGTAAGAGAGAATATTCATTTGTTGTAATGGATGAAATATTTAGTAGTACAAATCCAGAAGAAGGTATGTCAGGTGGATTTGCAATAGGTGAAAAATTAGGAAGTTTTAAAAATAGTATATCATTTATAACAACCCATTTTAGTTATTTAACAAAACTAAGTGAAAAAGGTAATTTCCGTAGTTTCAAACTTCCAATTAAAAGAAACGATAAAAATGAAATAGTATACCCATACAAATTGAAGGAAGGTGTTTCAGATCAATATATAGCACTTGAATTATTAAAAAATAAAGGGTTTGATGATAAATTGGTTGAAAGAGCCATACAGGTTAGACAGGATGTTGTATTTAATAAATTAGATAAAAAAAAACTAACAAAAAATTTTATTAAAAAACGTAAAAAACCAAGATCTGATACTAAAGAAGTTTTGAGAAAAGAATTGGCAATTAATATAGTTTCCGATGAACTGAAGGAAATCGGAAAAAATCCGGATGACCAAGAAAAAAATAGTAAAATATCTAATAAAAATACAGTTAGTGTAGATGTAAATTCATAGAAGGCATAAACTTATTTAATTTAGAATTGAACTCATAAATTAAAATTGATATTTTTTTTGTTTGTTTTTGATCACAAAATGATAACTATTACTTTTGGCGATAATAATTGTTATTGTTCTGTAAATATTTTGGTAGAAAAAAAATTAGAGAATATTATAATTAAATATGATTATACTTATGGAACTGATAAAGATTCTATAAAAAAAAACCCGTTCTTTAGTGATAAAATGTTTAACAAGTCTTCTAAGGGTATAACATTACCTATAAATGAATTAACTAAATTACAAATAAAATATTTACTTATGAATGATGACGAACTATCTCCTCACATAGGAAACACTGATCCGAAACATTACAAAAATATGATAATGTTTCAGTTGAGTTTATTTGATATTATTTCTTATTGTACCGAAAAGACTACAAAAGATTATTTTTGCAAAACTAAAATAGTTGTAAATGAGCAGATTTATGATCGTGATCAAGAGGGAGATAAATTAGGGGATACATATTACTATATAGATTATAGTTATACTTATGGACTTAATATTAAATCTAAGGAATTAAATCCATTTTACAATTATTTCAAAGATCATAAAGACGGTGAAATAATTATCAAAAATTCACTATCCGAGATGCTAATAAATCATTTACGAACAGATAACGAAACTTTTTCGAAAAATTTTCCTAATATTGATCCTGAATATTATAAAAGATTAATTATGTATCAACTAGCACTTATTTGGGATTAGTTTGAGTTATTTATTAATATATTGTTTTAATTGACAATCAAAGAGTGCTTTTTTTTTCCTAAAAATAATATAATAGTAACACCGCAAAGATTTAGTGATTAGGGTATTCTCAATAATAAAATTGAGTTAATAATTTAAATATTTACGGCTAAAATAATGTCGGGATTTATTTATTGTATTACTAATTCAAAATATAAAATAGAAGAAATTTATAAACTTGGCTATACAGCGTCAAAACGTCCGATTGATGAAGTAAGGAATAAATTAATTAAAAGATATGAAACTTATTTTATAGATACAGAGTGTATTTTATTAGTTGCGGTTTTCAATCCAGTAAAAGCCGAAAAGAAATTATTTGATCTACTCGATGATTATAGATATCAAAAAGAAATGTTTAAGGCTGATTATGAGACAATAATAAAGCCTGCTATAGATTTGATAGAATCAGACTTTTCAAAATATGAACCAAAAGATAATAGAGCAATATTGAGACCTAAGATAGCAAGACTTAGTAAAAAAATTAGGATATATGCTAAAAATAATAAAATGGGTAGAAATGAGATTGATTACTATATAACTTCTCAAAATTCGTGTAAAGAAACTGATCGATTAAACGATGAAAATAAGTTATGTTTTTTTAGAGTAAATTGTCTTTACCATAATTGTTCAGGTATGTTATATATGTTAGACAATAAACAAAAAAAAATATATTTAGATGACTTAGAAAGAGATTCATTTAATACGTTACAATCTCTAGATTATAGTGATAACAATATATCTTTGTTTGTAAATATTTTTTTGAAATTGATTTCTTAAATATAAAATTTTAATATTTAAGAAATATCAATTGAAACAGACTTGAAACATTGAATGTAAAAATAAAGATAAAGACTGAAAAGTATATAGAGTATTTGAAATTCTAATTAATCAATATATGATACAAATTCAACAATATCATTATAAGCATTTTTATGACTATTAAAGTTATCCAATAGAATTTTAGTTAAATGAGCAGGTGTTATCTCATTAGCAATTGCAAATCCTGAAAACGAATATTCATCGCTATTATTTAATTTATAAAAATAATTGAACATTTCTTCTATCATCTCTTTATCACAATATCCGACTTTTAAATTAATATCTACTCTCCCCGGTCTTATCAACGCCTTATCTAATTTTTCTGGATAATTTGATGTCATAATAAGAATTCTACCAGGGGTTTCTAAAATACCATCTAATAAATTAAGTATAAATGATAGGGTAATTTGTTCGCTGGTATCTTCATCAATGTTATTTACTTGATTCGGGGGCTTAAAGTTATTTTGTTCACTATTAACGTTGAAATTAGCAAATTTATTTTGTCCGAAATGGAAATCTTCATATCGAGCTTCAAATGTATTTTTATGATCCGTGAAATCAGATTTTATTTCTTTTTTATCGAATTTGAATGATCTATCAATTAGTATGTCATTATCACAATCTATATCTTCCATTACATAAATTCTTTCGTCCAATGGTATACTATATATTTCGGTTTTACCATTTTTCAAAACTTTAACAGTTTCATTAAAAAATAAATTGTTGAGTTGTGTTTTTGTGGTGTCTGATTGTAATTTAATATTAAAAATATGTCTCCCGGTATCTTTTGCTATAGCTTTTATAAGAGATGTTTTACCCGTACCAGGTGGTCCATGAAGAAGTATTCCCAATGTACGTGAAATTCCTTTTTCATTATACCACTCGGGATTGTTACAAAATAAATTCATTCTTTCTTTAACTACATCGAGATGTTTACCAAAAACATTTTTCAAAGATTTATTAGTATTAAATTGGGTCATAGTAAATGATAATTCATGAGGAGCTGTACAAAATTTTATAGTACCATCAGAATTTTTCATTAAAGATGTATGATGCTCGTCAAAATAATATTTCTGACTACCTAATTTATTATTTTGTTCATAAAAATATTTTTTTTTCAATTCTTCAATGAATTCTTTCAGTTGTCTTAATTTTAATTTGTAAGAATATATTTCTAATGAATAAGATGCGATATTATTGTTATCATCTTCTTCTAATTTTTTTGCTTTACAAAAAATATCATCTGTTACTTGGAATTCCTCTGAATTATTAATGTAATAGTAATCAACAAATTTTAATTCTTTACAACTATCTAAATTACTTATGTATGAGTTAATAGCATCTACTGTATGATCATTGGTTTGTTTTTCTTTATTTTCTTTAGATTTAACGAAAACTACTCTACTTATTATATCCATTAGGGTTAATATATGTTTTTTAAATAAATTATAAACTTAGTTGGTAAATATGGATATAATTTGGATATTACTTAGTTATGATATCCTTAAAAGAGCTTTATGGATTATCATGAAAAAATAAATCTCGAAATAATCAATAATTATCTAAATACATAATATATGTCAAAAAAATGTTCAAAAGGGTGTATCACTATGGACAAGTGTTTAAAGATTATAAATAAGAAATGTACCTCCGATAAAATTTTAAATCCCGAAACCAATCGATGTGTAAGCAAAAAAGGAATACTTGGCCAAAAATTATTAAAAATTAAAAAATCTTTAAATGTGAAATCAAACATGACCGATGAAATTAAAAAAATAGTTATTTCGGAAAAAAAAAAAAAAAGAACTATAAAAAATCCAATAGACCGTAAATATAGAAAAATTTGCGATTCTGGTTTAGTAAGCCAAAAAAAGATAAACCCTCTATTATATGAATTATCTAATAAATTAGGAGAATTTCAAGATGTATACTGTGTTGCTAATAATAATAAAGCCTTAGCAGCGTTGGATTTTTCAAGTAAAGGAAAAACGTTTTTGAAGAAAAGAAAGGAACTAAATTTAATAAATGAAGTTATAGATTATGCGAATCAAAAAGGAATACAATATATTCATAATACCAAAAAAGGAGGTATGTATTTAAAAAGTATTTTCTTCCTTCCTAAAAATTATAATAGTGCTTTAAAATTAATGTATATTTTATGGTATCCGTCCAATATTTTTAATAGTACAGAATATGAAATAGCAATTGGATTGTTGTTGGATTATAATATAGAAAATATTATATTTTTTTGCAATGATAAATTAGGTTTGAAAATTACAAAAAAAAACGTAAAATTAGTACAAAATAAATTAAATAAATTAAAGATAAAATTAGAGGATTTACAAAAAAAATATAAAATTGTTCATAAATTATCTATTGAAAAATTATAATACATTTTATTAAATAAATTCACTAGATATCACCTTAAATTTATATCTGTTCCAGATATATATTAGTTATGTTATATGTTCGATCATCTAAATATTAATTCTTCAAATATTAGTCTATTATATTTTATGGTAAATTAATATTTAAATACAAAGTTCAAAAATTATATAGATGGAAAATAAATATAATGATTTAGGTATACATAAAAAAGATACAAGATTTATAAATAACGAAAATAACTCATTTATTGATAAACATAAAGCAGGACAACTTGAAACATCTAATTTCAATGAATTAAAGATTTTAGTTAATGAAATTTATAATATGGTAAGGGATGATAATTCAGGAAATGTGGCGGATTATATACCTCAACTGAAAAATGTTAATACCGATTTATTTGGCGTATCAATAGTGACTGTTGATGGACAAGTTATTCAATTAGGTGATTATAAATCAAGATTTTGTGTACAATCTTGTAGTAAACCTATTACATATGGTATTGCTTTAGATGATCTTGGAGAAGAGATTGTTCATAATTTTGTAGGTAAGGAACCCAGTGGTAAAAATTTTAATGAACTTTGTCTAAATGAAGAAGGATTGCCCCACAATCCCTTAATTAATTCAGGAGCAATAATGACCACGAGTCTTATAAACAATGAAAAATCATTATCTGATAGATTTACCAAAGTATATAAATATTGGAAGGATTTAACCTGTGGTAATTACTTATCTTTTAATAACTCTGTTTATCTAAGTGAAAAAGATTCTGCTGATAGAAATTATTGTTTAGGATATATGATGCAGGAACAAGGGTCTTTCTTAGGTATGGATCCTGATTTAACAAATAAAATTAATAGAACTTGGGATAACGATGATTTAAAAAAAAATCTTGAATTATATTTTCAATTTTGTAGTATTGAGTGTGATTTATTGGGAATAGGTTTACTATCATCTACACTAGCAAATTCAGGTATTCATCCTTGGACTAATAAAAATATATTCAAAACAGGTACTGTTAAAAAAATATTATCAATTATGTCAACATGTGGTATGTATGATTATAGTGGAGAGTGGTATTATCAAATAGGTATACCTGCTAAAAGTGGTGTGTCTGGATTGATTTATGCTGTAATTCCAGGATTATGTGGTATAGCAACATACTCTCCGAAATTAGATAAAGTTGGAAATAGTTATAGAGGAATTAATTTTTTTAGGGAACTTGTTAAAAAATTGAATATACATAAATATGATAGTAAAAATAATGAATCTTTACTTTCAATAAATAGATTAGAAACAAAAAATGAAAAAATTTTAGGATTTTTATTATTAGACGGTTGTTGTAATAATAATATTGATTTGGTTAAAGAGTGTATATCCAAAGGTTGTAATGTAAATTTTCAAGACTATGATAAAAGAACTGGTCTTCATTTAGCAAGCGAAGAAAATAATATTAAAATAATAGATTTATTACTATCATATGGTGCTAAAAAAATGAAAGATAGATGGGGCAAGATACCTAATATTATCAAAAAAAATTGAATATTGAACTTGATTTACTCAATCAGTAATCAACAAATGCCTGGCGGTTGGAAAAAAAACTATAAATACTTCAACCGAGATCTCGAGCATAATGAGTATCAAACCCTAAAAAATAATTTTCGTATATGGAAAAAAGAGAAGAAACTTCAAGATAACCTACAGCCTTTTGGTGCTGAATACAAAGGATTAAAGAAATTTGTACCTCCTAAAGATACATTTAATGGGTTGTTATATTCTCCATTACTAGAACAAACTAAGTTAAGTCTTGAAGATGAAAGTAAATGGACTTTATATCTGAGTAAATGGAAGCAGAATAAATCTAATCAGACATTTAGGCACAAGGGTTGTAGACCCAATTGCGGGACATGCTATAGTTATAAATTATATAAACACGGTAAAAATGTAAATGGAAATAGAAAATATAAAAATTTTAAAATCTTTATAGATAATAGTATTAAGACTCCTAAAGAAAAATGTAATTATAATCAAGGTCCGTATTATGATTGTGTTGTTTGTTATGATAAAAAGCCAAATCATGTTATGGTTAGGTTAAGTTGTGGAAAGCAGCATTCAAACAATAATTATATTTGTATTAGGTGTCGTGAAGAGATATACATGTCTGATTATAATACCTGTCCTATGTGCAGAAATCATTCTATTTAGTTTATTTTCTAGTTGCCATATAGAGCATAACTATATTTTCACTAAGTGTCACATAAGACAATGGTATATGAAAAAAAGTTCCCATACATCCGCATCTTAATTTTGCTCCTACAAGCATTGAAATTATTACAGATGTAATACTAACAATCATTAAAAAGATTGTCATTACTTTTACTTCTGATATATAAATTTTTTTTAAATAAGAAATACCTAACAATATTTCTATAAAAGGATAAGCATAAGAATAAGCTGGTATATTTTTTGATATAATGTCATATTTTTGAAATATTTGGGAGAACATGTGTATATCATAAAGTTTTAATAGACCAAATATTATAAGAATACACCCCATAAAATTTAAATTTAATCTTTTATTTTCTATTTTTTTATATTTATTTTTTAAATATAGACGATTAAAAATGTAGACTGATATAAAAAATATAGATATTAGTAAAAATGATTCTTTTAAATCTAACATATATTATTAATATATTATTAATATATTATTTATTACAATGAAATGATTATATTTTTGATTACAGCGATGTCAAGTCAAATAGCATATAAATAATGAATACGAGAATAATGTCAATATCAATTTATAAATATGTATAAAAGAATAACTAATAAAACATTATATTTTAGTACTATAATTAAGAAGAGCTATTATTTAAGAAAAGCGTTTGTGTAATTGCACCCCTTTTGCGATACATTTAATAGTTTAGATAGGGATATATTATGATTAACAAGTTTATTTCTTAAAAAATTTAATTTATTTTCTTCTAATTTTGGGCTTCTTGAAAAGAGCCAAAGTCCTGAATTATTTATATTAGTTTCACTAGTAGTGCATGTGGTATTACTTGTTCTCACACGTGGTTGTCCACCAATTACTATAGCCCATTCGTAATTATCGGATTTTGGTCCGACAGCAAGTATCCAATAAGGTCCTCCAAAAATATTCGGTAAAAAACAAGGGGAAACTAAAAGTTTTTCAGGTTGAGAAATATCAGTTTCTCTAGCACAAAGTTTTTGATTAACACCCATTGGTAATCCATTAACTTTTTTATAATTAGCATAATTATACACTGATATAACTTTGCCCCTAAAAAATGGAACAGTTGTCTTATTATCTATATCATATGTAGCAGCTACACAATATAAATCATCCGGTAGTTGATAACCATTCACTTGTTGTTGTTGTACATACCATGATTTTCTTACATATTCAGTTATATTTACAGGTGGATTTGTTTGTAATGTAATAATTGGACATTTTGGAGTAGAGATTGTATCTGTTTGAAAATTTCTGAGATGAAAATAAGCTAAAATTGTTTTAAAAAAGAGTCCTTGTAATATCATTTTATTTATTAATTTAACCATTAAATGATATCAATTTTATTTGATATGTGTTCAGCGTATAATTACATATCTGTATCATACAAGTATTTTGAAATAAGAGCATTTTCAAGAGTTAGGAATCTTCCGTATTTTTCTATATTAAAGTTAGAGTCAAAACTGTGATCTAAAAGTATTTTGTCTTCTAGTTTCGTTATTCTATTGATTTTTTCATTAACTATGTCTATTTCAAAAGGTATATTGCCTGTTGGAAACCATAAATTTTTTGTATCAACTGCCCTTGATGTCCCGGTAGATTTAAAAAAATAAATAGGATTTTTATATTGTTTTATTATCCCATCTTTGTAAGAGATCTCTTTTATGATTACCATATCTCTATCTAATTTATATGGTTTGTTTTTATAATAAATGTTGAAAAAAATTTAGATGAAATATCTAGACTATTTGAAACATCCTTACTAGTCATTATTTTTATAGTTAAAGATTCAATTTTTGGATATCTGATTCTATTTTTTCATACATACTAATAATCTTATCTCTGTCCATGTATTTTAGAACGTGTTCTTCTTGTGGAGTTAAAAATTTTATAGATGTATTTTTGGACAAGACATGAGGAGCATCAATGGTTTTTTTTTTAGAAGGCATAAATTAAACAAACATTAATTTTTTAATAAAAATTTTATTTTATATTTAATACGATTTATAAGTCTCCCAATGAATTTATGATTTTATAAGATTAATCTCTTGGTACTATTTCATGATACATGATTTATTGAAATATGATTTTAGTTTCTATACTAGCATATTTACTAAGTATATGAGATACTCCATAGAGAAAATATATTCAGCATTCTATTTAATTTTTTATTTTTAATTTTTTTGGTTTGTTTAGAGCTGCTTGCAGAGTTTCCTTACTTCTATATTCAGGTTCAATATACCTAATCTTCAGGAAATTAAATATATCTTTTTCGGTTTTGATATTAAGGTTAACTTCAGTACCATCCCTCCTAAAAATTCCGTGTTCATTGAGTCTTAACTTTTTTTGGGCAAAGACAGATCTCATATGTGTATTAAACGTTGCTGAGCCAGTGAAGTATAAAATTGCGAATGGAAATTCTTTTTTAGGACAAAACATTATATCTATTCTTCTTTCAAATTGATCAATTTTACAATATCCCATATATTTTATAGTACCATATGAGATATCATTTGTTATGTATCCGTTAGACTTTAATATTTCTATAAAGTTTTTAAATTCTTCCAAACTATCTTCTTCGGAGTGAAATAGAACATCAATATCCCCACTTTCTGATTTTTTACGTCTATAACTACCAGTTATGATAATCCTATTATCAGACATTATCCTTAAAAAAGAGCTATGTTTATCCATTTCGTTTCTTGGAATTTTTTTTGAGAATTGCTGATAGTGTCTCAGTCCAAGTTGTTGTTTTGAAGTAAGTAAATCGGGTCTGCTTATAAGTTTATCTAAGCTATTAACATTTTCTTCTAATAGTTTTTTTGCTTTACTTGGACCGATACCGTTAATTTTTATTACTTCGTTTATGAAACTAATATTAGGATCTTCTTTTATGCGTTTGGCATGTATTGAAAATCCATTAGCTATTATATCCTTTACTTTTTCAATAATACTTTTACCTATAAATTCTAATTTTTCAACATCTTGATGAGAATATATCTTGTCAGTTTCGTTTAAAGATTCAATAGCTTTATTATATGCTCTAACTTTCCATCTGTCTTGTGTGGCAATACATCCTTGTTTAATTGTTTCTAGTTCATCTAAAATTACTTGTTTGTAATTTTTTTTAATAACAAGCTTAGGCATGTTTTTCTAAAAACAAGTTTTGATGTTTTAATCAAATTTTTTTATCATTTAATTTTATCTATAGAGTAAGTCTTTGATTTATATTAGAGTCAATATTAGGTTAATACAAATTTATTAAACAAATTTGATTTTTTAACACATCAAATATATAAAAAAATGAATGTAATTGCTGATATAATATCAGTTGTTTATAAAAAGTATGGCCCTAATACTATTTTTCAGGAGTTAGATTATTCAGTCTTGTATAGGAAAGATTGTATAGTATTTTATAGGGTTAGAACTTTATTTTGTACTAAAGATTATTTTCAAGGTGAAAAAATAGCGTATGATATTCAGTATCATAAATTTAATGTATCTTTAGTTGGATTACTTAATATGACTAAAAAGTGTATGCATTGTAATAAAAAGTATTGTAATTATAAATTTAATTGCTGTAAAAAATTCATACATTCAGAATGTTTTCCAAAAATTTCAGATTGTTGTTTTAATTTAATAAAAATTAAGAGATTTGAAGAGTGTGTGGTATGTTATGAAGACTGCCTTACAAAAACTAAATGCGGACACATTATATGTGAATCTTGTGTCAAACAAATAAAAAAAGATGATGGTAGTATAGAATGTCCTATGTGTAGAAGGTGTATTAAAGATAAACGACATTATCTAGATATTATAACTTTAGAAATATCAGATGACAAAAAAATTAAAGTTAGAATTACTGAAGTAATCAATCAACTATAAATGGTAATATATTAATGATGTTTGTTTTATTACAAAATAGTCTTAAATTATATAGATGTTAATTTAATATTATTATTTTAAAAAAAATATATAGTTTATGAGGATCCATCACAAACCCCACCGCACTTAAAATCAGTTCCAGCTTTTTGACAACAAGCAAATTCGCAGTAATAACATATTTTAGCAACTAGAATAGGTACTTTATAGATTCGGTCTTCTGTCATTTCTAAATTACAACTACAATATTCATTTGGAAATTTTTTGAAATACCGGTTATTTACTATGTATTCTGCTCTTTTATGATACAAATTTATTTGCTCTTGTTTATATATAGGACATTTGTTTTTAGAATGTTCAATACTACCACAGTGAGAACATTTTTGGATATCTTTAACTTTGTAATATATTCGTGATAGATCTTCCTTCGTGATATCTGTTATATTGAGTTTGAATATTGAATCCTCTTTTGAATGTATTGTAGCCTTCGGATAATCTATTAAACTATATTTATCCCCTATAAATAGAATGTGGTTTAGGTTATGTTCAACGACGTGAAGCATTTTTATCTATAAATAATAGATATTAAAATAAATCAATTTTTTGAAGGGCATTTAATGTCTATAATTTGACTATTAAACCTCCTCTTGATTTAGGACCGTAAACACCGTTACTATCAGGATATCCATCTAGAGTAATATCTTCTTCTTTATTTTCTAGATATTCATTGCAAGCAGTGAGTACACCAGGTAGTACATCCCATCCACAGTCATCTATTACTATCTTACCTCCTGTTTGAATTTTATCATAAGTTTTTACAAAAGAGTCTATAATTGATGAATAGAAATCCCCATCAAAGAAAGCGAAACATATTTTATTAGGATATTCTTCATCGTGTATATCTTTGAACCATCCGCTATGAATAATAGGTAGTTCTAAATTATATTTTTTGAAATTTTCTATAAACTGAGATTTACAAACTTTACAAAACCCTTCTAGATATTTTCTATAAGTATTAGATATGTCTTTATTATGTTTTTTTGGTAATCCGTTCCAACTATCATACACATGAAATTTTTTATTTGATTTATATCTATTTAATAGTTTGCGAACAAATATGGATGTTGTTCCTACATTACAACCCAATTCAACTATATCTCCCTCAATACCTTTATCTAATACATCCTTAAGATGTGTTAATACTCCGTGTATTTCCCAATAAGTCATCATATCACTAGGTATTTCATCTTTAAGAATTTCAGAAATAATATCTTCTTTAATTTCGTACTTATTACGTGGATAATTATAATGATAGTGATGTATCCCTGATTCATGGTAGCATTTTATTTTGAGTTCATTTCCTCCATCTATAAGTAAATCACGTTTCAGTTTTGTAGCATATTCGTCTATAACAATTGATTTTTCCTTTGATCCTAAAATATATTTTACAAAAATTTTTTTAGGTTTTCTATAAGCTGGATCATCTCCAAATATTGTATGAATATTTTCTGTTTTTTTAATATATAACCTATTATCTTTTACTCTTTTTTTTAATAATTTAGTAATATCTAAAACATTATTAGTATTTAATAAACCATATTTTCCTTCTAATATAATAAGTTCATTTGTGCATTCGGGTTTTATATATGTTAGTAGCCATTTTTCGGCGTTCCATCGGCCTCCCTCCGTATATTTATTACCTGTTCTAGGAAGAGTATCTGGATGTAATAATTTTTTAATATGATGACTATTTGCCCACCAAAAGTTTCCAGAATAATGTTTCCATGGTTTTACATGATAATTTACACCAGCAGTAGTAAAATTATCTAAATCATTTAGACATATTTGGTGTCTTTCTATGAGAAAATATTCCATATATTCCCTCCATTCTTTATGCTGCAATGAATTTGGATATCTTACACCTTTGGTATGGATATATAAAATTTTGTGATTAGATTCTTCATTATCTGAAAAATTCTTAATTTCGGATAAAGTTGGAAATTCCATTTCTTCTTTATCCTTTGAAAAATAAATAGCTTGGGTCTTATCCCACGATGTATACAATTTTGAATGTAAAAATGTGTCATAATCTCCTAAAATACCTAAATATATTTTATTTAGTTTATCATATAATCCCGTTTTTTTAATTAAATTTAGTTGAGTTTCTAATACTTCTAAACCTTTATGAACACAGCAAACGTGTATAAAACAATATAACCCCATGATATATAAATATTTTATATAAATTAAATAATAACGAATTATTTTGTTGATATTTTATTTTTATTATGTTATAGATATTTATATGATTTTAAAAATTTCGGCATTACTATTTCTGCTGTTAGTTTATATAAATTTTAGTTTCAAAGAAAATTTTAATGTTAATGTTGATGAATTTAAAAAACCTAAAAACTGGGCCTTTATGGGATTTAGTGAAAAATTAAGATATTATGGATCAAGTTTATCAAGTAAATATTCATTATATTCTGATAAATATTTGGTAAAAAGATACATTGAAAATCTTAAAATAAAAGATCTTTATGTTCCCAAAACATTAAAAGTATTTGAATTAAAAAGTTATACATATTTGGAAGATTTGCCAAAAAACTGTGTAATAAAAACTAATAATGGATCGGGAGATATAGTAAAAATTAAAAATAATAAAATAGTACTTATAAGGGGTCGAGGAAAAACTTTTAAAAATAATATTGAGTCGTTTAATCATTGGAAAAAACTTGCCTTAAAACCTATTTTTAATAAATATGAAAAACACTATATTGATATACAACCAGTAATATTTGCCGAAGAAGATTTAGGTAGCAATATACGAGATTACAAGTTTTTTTGTATTAAAGGCGAAGTAATATTATTTCATATTGATTCGGATAGATTTACTAAGACTTGTCGCAATATATATGATGTGAATTTTAAAAAACTTCCTTTTTCAAAGGGAGATCCCAATTGCGTTTATGATATATCGCGTCCAAAAAATTTAAATAAAATGCTAAAGATATGTAAAAAAATAAGTAATAAATTTGAATTTTCGCGAGTAGATTTATATGATATTAATGGTAATATATATTTTGGAGAGATAACGTTTGTACCTGCTGCGGGAACGAATGATTTTCGTCCTATAGTATACGATAAAATAATAGGGAGTTTATGGAAGTGAAGATAAAAGAAAAAAGTTGTTATTAAATTAAATTTGTATAAAAAAATTAAATTTAATAATAGAATCCTACTGTGAGATTTGAACTCACGATCATCGTTTTACAAGACCGTTGTCTTACCGCTTGGCCAAGTAGGCGTATAAGTGTCTCCATGCATACTACACCGAATTCGAAGTCTGTGTTTTCCCCAAGGCTCGCAAATAACGTTATGTAATCGACCCCCCAAATTATGCTGTAAGATGTATTGATGTTGTATTAGGATATTCTTCCTAGGACAAATTAACGTCTAGTCCAAGACAAGCCTCGTGCGGGGCTTGAACCCGCGGCCCTACGATTAAGAGTCGTATGCTCTGCCAACTGAGCTAACAAGGCTAAAGGGGACACCAGGATTTGAACCTGGGACCGATCGATCTGCAGTCGATTGCTCTACCGCTGAGCTATATCCCCTAATTTAACGTCCTAAAACGGTTCTGTGTCGGATTCGAACCAACTCTCATTCTTGACACAAGAAGATGACCCAGTCTACAAAACTAAATATGTCTCATGCCGGGTTCGAACCGGCGACCTTTTGCGTGTAAAGCAAACGTGATAACCACTACACTAACGAGACAAAAAAACGACGCCAACGGGATTCGAACCCGCGCGGGCAGAGCCCAATGGATTAGCAGTCCATCGCCTTAACCACTCGGCCATAGCGTCTTTAGTGTCATTTAATGTCTGACCTAACGACAATAACAACATGCGGTTTTCATACCGATTAAAAGTCGGGTGCTCGTCCACTGAGCGAACGCGAATCCCGTATTGCTGTGTTGATTCTTAGAACTTTACTGAAATAATATTCAGATTGTAAAACTCAAATTTTTTTCACATATTATTTTTAGTATAAAATCTTAAGTAGTTTTCTACTTAGATTTTATTCTTTAAGTAAAATGATATCTTCCGATATCTAATTATTTATAAAAATAAAATTGATAAACCCCTCTTCTTGTTTTAAAGTAAAACAGTATGCCTACAGAATTGAAAGTTGATACACGATGGACCCACGTTGTAGGACTTATTGATAGGTCTGGATCAATGTCGTCAATGGATGGAAGAGAATTGGCCGGAGCTGCTAATAAGCTAGTCTCTGATCAGCTATCTGATGAAGATGGAGAACGAAGAGTGACAGCAACAATCGCCAATTTTGATGATAGTTTTGAAATTGTGAAGAGAGCTGTAGATGGAAAAACTCTAAAGATCACCGAAAAAGATATTGTACCGCGCGGTATGACAGCATTGATTCCTTCAATTGGTAGATTGATCCGTATTACAGATTCCGATATTGAGAATTGGAAGACGACTGAGAATAATGTTCCTGGAACTGTAGTATTTATTCTGCTTTCGGATGGAGATCAGACCCGAACCAGATTGGATAATAGGGAGGAAGCAGATGCCCCATTTGAGGGAGAATCGGGTCATAAGAATCTATCCAAATTAGTGAAAGATAAAGAAACGAATCATCAATGGAAGTTTTTCTTCCTTGGAACAAATATGAATGTGAATGATATTGGTAGCAAGATGGGTTTCGCAGCGTCAACTTGTATGAATTACAGTCATAATACCGATGGAGGAACATCCGCTCTAAGATCGGCCAGTGGAGCTATTGGTAGATATCAACGCACTCCTCATTTAGGAGATCGGAGCGCCCAATTTCAAGGATTCACCGCAGAAGAAAGAGAAGCTTCTCAAAATGTTCAATCGGGAGCATATTCGGTTGATCATGCTACTGGAAGTATTGCTACTCCTATTCGTGTTAGGGCCATGGCGGATGAGCCCAAAATGGTGGCGTCATTCAGTCATCGCCAATGGGACCATCTACCTTGGGAAGTGTATACCCCCGAGCAATCTAACCTTATTGATCAAATGATGAAAATTGTTCCAAGTGGTAGTGTTCTTCTTCCCGATACTCCGTTTGAAATTAGATGGGGAGATCTTGCAACAAGCCACATGCTTGTGGTTAAGCCCCTAACTGGGATTATCCAAGTTAATCGCCAAACAGGATTTACTCGCATAGTAAAGAGAAATTAAATATATAAACAAAATTGAGATATTTTTTTTTTTATATTTTATTAAATAATTCATTAATGAATCTAATTTCAAAAGCATTAGGTAGAAATGTTGATGGGCCTCACCCAACTGCTATCGCCGTAAAGTTAGATTTAATAGATAATTTACTTTTTACATTTAATTGTGTATCTTGTTTAGATTATCCTTGGGTTAACGAATGTACATTTATTAATCCTACCCCAAAGACAACCTATATTAGTAAAGAGTCCTTCGAAAAGATTCCTAGAGATGATGATGATAGATCCTATTTTGGATACCGCGATTATGATGTGGTAATACATTCTGATGGTACATTAGGTAGAAAGATAGACGATGATTCATTTAGTTGTTGGGATGCGGTTCCTGATGGATATATCCATTCCCATCATAGATTGTTTGAACTAGACGGGAGTACAAAATCTGAAAATCAAGCTAGTTTAAAGATTATAATTGAAATTTCTCAAAATTTTGAAAGTTTTTCTGAAGAGGATATTGAAGTACTGAAGATGCAGACTAAGAGTTTAATTATCGATCATAATAATATAAACGAAGGTGATATAAGATCATTAACTGTAAATAGACCATTTGTAGAAGATAGAGATCGCTTCAAGTCTGTCGGTATGTATTATGCTGTACAACGATCTTACAAGGATTGGGAGATGATAAATAGTATGAAGGGTGTTTATACATCTGGTTGTTTTCCATATAACAATTCTTATAGAGACGATAATTATACTCATATTGAATTAGTATTTAATCCTTCTTTCGGAAAGATGAGTGAATTGTTTTGTGGTATGGGTAAGTGGTTTGTCTATAATATTTCTACCGGCCCTCTAGTTGGAAAGATAGATTATAATTATCAGAGTAATTGCGAAATAGCGTGTTTGGGTAGCCATAATGAAACTGGGACAGATTATGCTCGTAGATACTTGGAATATACTAAGAACTCTTGTATTTGGGGATTATTAGATTGCGATTGTAGTAGTAGTGGACGCCATTGTCTAAAGGTACAGAATGAAGGTGAAAATCGTAGATGGTTTGGTTTTGAAAATGACAGCGAAAAGATAGTAAAAGCATATCTATGTAATAATCTTGAAGCAATAATGACTAAATGAATATCTAGAATGATATGTATTTTATAAATTTACTTAAGTATATATTTTTTGTTTATTAAATGGAAAAAGTAATAGAAGTAGAAGACAAAATATTTACAAACAGTGACAAAGAAATAGAGATTTTAGTAAAGAAAGAATTAGATAAAAAAAAGATTAGTGATTTAAAATTTAAAGAAAAATTAATCAATGATACTAAGGATAATATAAATAGGAAGATTGATTTATATAAAAAAGAAAGAACTATACCAAAAGAAAAGATTATAACCGATCCTAATAAAATAGATTGGAAAAAACTAAGTTGGGCTTATCAGAATATATAATTAAAATATATTTAAAGTTTTTGAATGGATTAAGTAAATAGCGCTATGAGCGAGTCTAATAATGTATTGATAAATACGAAGGAAGTTAAAGCTCCAATTAATAAAGAGAATGTATCGTTAAATAATATATCTGAGAAATCCGTTTCGACGAATGATACAAAAACTTATAAAAAGAATCAATTTGAAGAGAAGATAAAAAATATAAATAATTTATTAGATCAGTACGATGAAATAGAATGGCTAACAGGTTGTTAAAAATGTTTATTATTAAGCAACTCTTTTATAGCTGGGTCAACATCGTATACAATGTGAGATTTTAAACAATTTTTTTTTGGAGAAATAACACTGAATTTACCATATGATTTAATAACATATTCTACTGTTAAGACATCTACAACTTCAGATTTTTTAGGATAGTCCAAATAATCAATTACAACTGAGGGTTTATTATTGAAATTAATAACTTCTAATTCTATTGATCTACACTGCTGTGTGAAAATGACATAATCATTTTGTTTTAGTATTAATTTTGAAGGATTAATTTGTTTTGATATATTTTTTAATTTATTATCAAAGTCTCTAGATTGTATATACGAGTGAATAGTATTTGTTGTTAAATCTAAGTTAGAGTTAGAGCAAAATTCTAAGTAGTTTGTAACATTTGCTATAGCAAATGTTGTAAGCATATGTTGTGTGGCGGGCATTTTTTTTTTATAGGTAAAGTTATTAATTTTCAAATTTTATCATTAATTATAAATTATTTTCTATGTATATAATATACTTAAAAAAAACTCCTAAAAAATAATACTAAAAAAAACTACTTAAAGCCAATAGTACATAGATATATGGAGAAGTGTCATCTAAAAGCTTTAAAGTTATTCAGATTAAAATATATGTAAGTATTTAGTATATTAGGTTAAATCAATATTACTTGTTATAAAAAAAAATTGAGTTGCGGACCGTACTTAATATGTGTTTATATCATCCATCAGGTAATAAATTGTGAGCAAACAGCAACAACTTAACTGTTCACAGAAACAATCGCTCCTATGGCCCAGTTGGTTAAGGCGCCGTGCTTATAACGCGGAGATCGTGGGTTCGAGCCCCACTAGGAGCATTTGAGAGCTTTACAGCAATATCTAAAAATTATTAGAAGTTCTCAGCAAACCGAAAGGGATAAAATCCCAACCGTCGCTGCGTTAGCTCAGTCGGTAGAGCATCAGGCTTTTAACCTGAGGGTCAGGGGTTCAAGCCCCCTACGCGGCTTCACAAGTATGAGTACAGCAATATACTTTCTAACCCAAACACTTAAATCGTTTACGCCCTAAGGGCCGTGGGTTCGAGACCCACCCGAGATGAATTCAAGGTTCGCTCGGCCTCGTTGGTAAGGAGGATTGAAACCCAACTCATACTGAAATCAAGACGGGATGGCCGAGTGGTCTAAGGCGGCGCATTTAAGCTGCGCTCTCTTCGGAGGCGAGGGTTCGAACCCCTCTCTCGTCATTAAGGTCCGTGGTACCTAAAATCACAAATTAAGAACTTTCCAGCAATATCTTCACAGCCTTTTAAGCCGGGGGTCGTAGGTTCAAATCCTGCACGAGGTGTATGCCTCGTTAGCTCAGTTGGTAGAGCACCGTAGAAACCCAAAGTTCTTAGAAATCACCGGAAAACACTTTCGCTCCTATAGCTCAGCCGGTAGAGCATTCGACTGTTAATCGAAAGGTCACAGGTTCAAGCCCTGTTGGGAGCGTCTTTTGATTAGAAATCACCGGAAAATACTTTCGCTCCTATAGCTCAGCCGGTAGAGCATTCGACTGTTAATCGAAAGGTCACAGGTTCAAGCCCTGTTGGGAGCGTCTTTTGATAGGATTCAGCAATGATCAAACTCTCAAAATGTTTAAATTTTACATGCCGATGGACTTAAATTCGGGGAAGGATATGTCATCTCCTATCAAGCATCCACCGCCTCGTTAGCTCAGTCGGTAGAGCATCAGGCTTTTAACCTGAGGGCCAGGGGTTCGAGCCCCCTACGAGGCTTTTTCGCGAACTTGCAGCAATAATTCCAACAATAACATTTTAAGTTTCCGTTGAAACATCAGTTCGCAGTAATACCGGTTCCATAGTGTAGTGGTCATCACGCATGACTTTGAATCATGCAACCCGAGTTCGAATCTCGGTGGGACCTTTGCCCTTAGTGGCTTAATTGGGTACAGCAAATTCACTTTAAAAACTAATTATTATAATACTTGTAGCAATGATTATCACGGAAAATGTTCTCCTCGTTGAGAACCGATTGAGAATCCCTTATATCCGACTTAAATGACGGGTATGGGAGCTACTATTCAGCTTCTCCACAGTTGAATATTCCTTACGTGGAGTAAGGAAATGTTGACGATCGGAAAGACGATGGACTGTTGGAAAGACAACTGACTTTATCCTGGGAAAGAAAGGAGATCCCCAATTAGTAAACCAACCAACCAACTGCCCGCGTGGCCCAATGGCTAAGGCGACAGACTTCTAATCTGTAGATTGTGGGTTCGATCCCCACCGTGGGTTTGGTTAAACTTTTGCCCCCGTGGCCCAATGGCTAAGGCGACAGACTTCTAATCTGTAGATTGTGGGTTCGAATCCCACCGGGGGTTTATTCTCTATGGTCTAATGGTAGTGATATGTGACTTTCACTCACAAGGTCGGGGTTCAATTCCCCGTAGAGAAGCTTAAAGCAGAATGGCGCAGTGGTAGCGTGCTGGACTCATAACCCAGAGGTCATAGGTTCGAACCCTATTTCTGCTATTTTTTTTATTTCTAGAATCATCATCTAATTTAAGGCTCATTTAAAATTGAATTTTATTTCTTTAAATTTTTAAGGTAAAATTGGGTCTACATGAAAATTTCCTGTCCCAAATATTGGCACCATTCATTTGTATGTGAATACTATGATTATGGTGTCGCGCGGTCTTGTACCGAAAAAGATAATAGATGTGAAATTTGTTGTGGATTATGTTATCCATTTAGTTGCTTAGCTGACTTAATATGTCTGATACCCATGTGTTTTGAATGTTATAAAGTTCCTGAAGCTAATATAGATGATGATTATAGTAGATGTTATAAATATGCGCCAAGAGTACCTTATACTTTTACGGCGCAGTCTTGTGATTATTGTTGCATTGGTTGTGATAAAGCTGGTATTGGATCTAAGCATCATGATCCTTCCCAAAATTCTTGCAACGATATAGCATTGTGTTGTTTCCCATGCTCATTATTATTAGATATAGTATGTTCGATTCCATTGATTTTTGGTTGTTTAACTTTGGAAAAAATTAATTAATTAGTTTATTTATTTAAGAAAAAAATCTTTTATTAATATAGTAATTTGATTTTTATTTTTTTATTTATTTAAGAATAAACAAATATAAAATATAAAATTACTGACAGCATTAAATAATATTAATACATAAATTGTATAGAGGTATTTTGTATTGTTATAAATTTATAACAATAATTAAAATGCACACAGCAGAAACAAAAAAATTTTAATAAAAAATTTAATAAAATAAATATACTGGGTAAGTATAGTATCAGATCTAATAATTTAGATCTGATTATAGATTGAAGAGTAGGATACGAAGAGTAAATCTATTTTTAGAGTGTATTGTCATGATGGAAATCATTACAATAACAAATTTTATAATAGTCTTAATTGACATTAATTATAAGGAGGGAAGCAACCCAAATTGCTGAATTCAAGATGTCTTCCCATAATATGTTAGTACTATTTATACTAACTCCATCTTGAAAAGTAGTAAGCAATTAATTTTTGGAATACTCAAACTGACAAATTATTTAAATAACAGTATGAGTCTCAACAAATCATAATTAGTATAGTAGAAGAGAAGAGAGGAGAGGAGAGGAGAGAAGAAAAGAGGAGAAGAGGAGAGGAGAAGAAAAGGAGAAGAGAATAGAAGAATAAGAGAAGCAGAAGGATTGTCGGCAATTTCCATTGGGAATGTTGCTTCCTTGCAGAGAAGGTGGAGAAATTTAGATTAAAATATTAGATAACGTTAAATAATTAAGAAGAGTAAGATCAGGAGATCAGACAGGGAGAGTTAATAAAGTTAAAATGAATCCAGCAAACTAAGAATATCATTTTGAATTAATGAATAGATAAAGTATAGAATAAATTTAAATTAACCAAATCATATAGATGACATTTAAAAATAGAGTTCCTCTAGAAATATAGAAATATAGAAATATAGAAATATAGAAATATAGAAATATAGAAATATAGAAATATAGAAATATAGAAATATAATAGTAAAATTAAGTTAGCAATGAGTTAAATAAAGTCAGCCATAATTAATAAGGCATGGTTAAATAAAACATCTAAAGATAAGAATGATGTTGTCAGCAATAAGTTAAATAAAGTAAAAAACTATATTATAAATTAAATAATTAATATTATAAATTAAATTTTAAATTTTATAAAAAAAAATTGATTTTTCATAAATTTTTATAGACTCAGAGGTTCTTATATAGAACGTTATGAGAACATAACAATTATCTCTATAAGAGATGTGCTAGAACTATTAGTACTAGCGGTAAAACGGTACTGTATATTATATGAATATCCTTTTCTAGATATGGTTATCAAGACGATTAGTCCCGAGGTTCGATTCCTTATAGAAAAATGAACAATGTTCTCAATATGAGATGTGTTAACTTTTCCGAGTTCCATTATTATGATATTAAAGTTAACGGCAACAAACAAGTGTTCCTCACCATATAATTGTATAAAATTAATAATTTTCTATTAAATTAGTAATTTTATGCCTTATTTTCTATTTTTTTCTTAATATACTATATGTCAGATAACAAGATATTAGAATTCACAACAAAAAATGCTATAATTTTATCAGGAATAACATTTACAGTAGGTAGTCAGATGAGATCATTAAGTGCTGCGATTGTTAATAGTCTAGTAGATCCACTTTTTTCTATAGATATAGATAATAATGGGGTTCCTGATTTGAAACAAATGAAAGGTTATGCAACAAATGTATTAGGAATAAAGTTCCCATTTGGTATATTGATATTAGAACTACTAAGAACAATAGTTACTATAATATTATTATATTATACTATTAGTTTCGTTGTAAACAAAACAAACTTAGTAAAACTTTAATAAATTGATTTATAAACAAAATTATTATTATAACTATGAAATTAAATACAAGTTATAAAAAAAGGCCGACACCTTTAAAAATAGGCGGTACGTTATTATATAATGGGTATTCTCCTCCTAACCCCCCCCTAATAAAAAAAAAAACATTTTTATTCGATATCAATGAATATTATTATAATAAAGTATATTGTGATAGTAGTATTGATATTGGTTTTATATTTGGTAAAGAAGGAAGAACTATAAAAAAAATTCAGGATGAAACTAATACAAATATTATATGGAAAAAAAGAGGAAATAATGGATATTTTTCTATAAGAGGATATAATCTAGGTTATGTAAATTCCGCAACTATTAGTATACAGAATTTAATTATAAAATTTCAATATAAAATAATTAATAAATTAAAATTGATTTAATTATGTATTTATTTAAGACATTATATGTGTCTTACAAAAATATTTAGTAGAGTGTTAGAGGTACAATCTCCTATCTTATACGGAGAGATAAAAAATAAGACTTTTGATATTACAAATAGAGATATATATAATAGAAGAATAGATAGTGATTCGGATAAAAAAGAAAAGAAGGGAGGAGAATTTGGGCTAATTGATTTAAGATATAGGAAAATAAGTGTAAAACCTGTTGTTAGTAGATATAGTAAAGTGATTTTATAAATGATATTTTATACTTAAACTGTTTAATATACAATGTGCTGATTTTTTTATAATTTATTTTTATAATTTTAAAAATATTAGATAAATGCCAAAACTATATATGGATATTAGATGTTTCTATTTTACTCTAAATAGATAATAAAAAAAAAGCCTCGTGCGGGGCTCGAACCCGCGGCCCTCAGATTAAAAGTCTGATGCTCTGCCAACTGAGCTAACGAAGCGGTTGAACTGAATGCTCTGGAATGTAATGATGGATTTGAACCATCTAAGTCTGATTAGAAGTCGGAATGGGGAGCCATACCCCAAATACAAATATTGCTGTTGGCATTCTTGTGAATTAAGGCTTCACGAACCTAACGCCCCGGGAGAGTTTCGGTCTCTCTACCTTTCGATTAACAGTCGAATGCTCTTCCGATTGAGCTACCAGGGCTAGTATTGTTCAGTAAACTGTGGTTTGAAGAACCCCCCTTTGACCACTTGGATACGCACCCTTGGTAGGTGCGGCGGGTTTCGATCCCGCGAAGACTTAGTCAGGTGCGCTTAATGCAAATCAGAATATTGCTGGCAGTTTACTATTGTGATGACAGGAGAGGGGTTCGAACCCTCGCATCCGAAGATAACGCAGCTTGAATGCGTCGCCTTAGACCACTCGGCCATCCTGTCAATGATTTTTTCTGGGTGCTTGTGTTATAATATGTTGTCATTGCTGTCAACACCCTGATGCTCACCTTCCTTTCCGGAAGGGCATCTGATACTTATTTTATATCACCCTGTAATTCAATTTTTTTTTTCAGATTATTATTCAGAATCTAATTAGATTATTTAAATTCTACTTAGATTACCCTAAATTTTATTAACTATAGCAAGATTTTTAATAAACTTACAAGTTCTGCTTTTTGTTGATCCGCCATCTGATGTCTATGCAACGCATCCAATTCTCTAGCTCTCATTCGTATTCCATCTTTTCGTTTCTCTAGAGATTCAGGATAAGGAAACGACCCGGACATTTTTTTAATTACACTTCTAATAGGTTCTTTAGCCATATCTAGTCCATCATTTATTAAGATAGCATTAAGATTTGGTTTAGCATTAATCAATACCTTCCCCTGCTCATATAAATCTGGACAAAACCCAAGGGTATCTTTTACACTATTTAGACTAGCTGTCTTCCAATCTTTACCTGTTTTTTTAGTATAATCATCCCTCATCGCTTTCAAGCCCGTGGGGTCTTGTGTCAATATCATACTATTAATCCAATGCTGAGACATAACCCACCAAAGTTCTTTCGAAAATCTAGCACGCGCATCAGCGGGATTCATAGAATTACAATCTGCTTCTATCCAGAACATGTAAGCATTCAGGCATCTCATTTCCTGACGTTGTATGTCTTTTGGCGAACCCAATTCGATCCAAGTCGACATTATATTTACTAATATAATAATATAATCAAAAAAACAATTTTTTTTTTTACATAGAAAATTCTGTTTCTAATCTATATCACGTATATTTTGACAAGTTATTTATTACACTATTAAACCAATCTGGCTTATTACTTATAGAACTCCAGAACATAACAAAATACTTAACTCTATCATGATCTATATTAGGCAGTACCGGGCTGAGGCTAGAAGATTTTTGCTGAATTAATAAAGAACAAATTTTACTAAGAACTTGTTTCCATGTTTCAGGTGCTTCTGATATAAGTTGTAGAGCGGTTTGTCTAGTTATAAAGCTTTTACCTTTTGGTATATCTTTCAGTGTAGTTACGGGTTCTGAAAATCCAGGGCGCTCTGTAGGAAATGCCCACCACGCCCAATGTGATACTTTTCTACCTTCTTTTTCTAATTCATTAACTGCTTGATGTAGATGTTTTTTTTGTCTAAAGATAAGGATTTTTAAACCATTATTTTTAGCATTAGTATTAGCCATGTTGATTATTGTTTAATGAAAAAAAAAATTATTTCAATTTTATCTATAAAATATTTAATATTTAATATACTACAAGAGTTGGATTGCTCTTCCACCAATCAAGACAGAGCTTTGCTACCTGATTGTAATCACTCCACGTATAATGACGGATGGATATTTCCTTCATACATCCATCTCGTGGATTCCACTTCTCTATGCGAATCTTTGGGCGTGAATGTGGGACTGAGGCATCTTCAAACACTTCCGTCTCTCTCCAATCGTTCCCAAACACGGGATTGCCTCTGCCAGCTATATGTCTATACTCCTCCAGAATATACTCTCCTAGACTACAAAGATCTACTTCACTGAGCCCCCCTCCTAAAGTAAGGTGCTTAAAGACCCGAGGCAAGGATAGGTATGATTCCCCGTCCAATGATGTAAGCATAACTGGCGAGTTAGGCATATCGGTCTTCGTATGAGATTCAATTGGGGTTGCTCGATAAGTAGTTCCACAGTCAGCATTACGACGAGTAAGTCTCGTGGGACCAGTATCAAGAGAATTGTAATGAATCGCGCCATGTATCTCTGTAGAGCTATTCTTTGGAGGTGTAGAACGCGCTGCCCGTGCTGGTGGTAGAGACCACCGACTTTCATGCGCGGGAGGAAGCTCAAGATCTGACATTACTCGTGTCATTTCCGAAACACGAGTAGCTTCATCTAGGACTACTGCTTCGGAAACAGCGCGTCTTGGAGCTGGTGGAATCTCAAGATCTGACATTACCCGCGTCATTTCCGAAACAGTCCGTCTTGGAGCCGGAGTAGGATTGAGCGAAGGACACGAATTCATGTCTGCCCCCCATCCATTGCTATGACCTGTTAGAGTACAGGAAGATACTCCACTCCCAGTGGAGTGTCCCCACGCTGTACTTGGTGCGGACCAACTAGGATCCATATATGCTGATGGTAGATGAGGTTCTCCCACGAGAGGATTGGAGAGACCCCAAGCACACTCTTCATCTAGCTCGTCGTAATTAACTAGCGGTGGAGGGGGATGTGTGGGAGGAGGAGGAATTGAGTGCGTTGCGAGGTCTTCGGCATTTGCCGCTCCTCCTAATAGAGAAGGTGAAAATCCTACATAATTACGACCAGCCGCAACATGTGTTCCCTCATCTCCTCCATCTCCCGCTAAGGAAGTATGTAATGTAGGAGTCTCTGTGTGCGAAAAATCATCATCGCTGTCAAGTTCGTTATATCTGTAGTTTGCCATGTCTAGTAATTAACTTAATTCTTTAAGTAATTTCAAAATCAATTTTTACTAAGTTAAATTCTAAGTAGAAAAAAAAAGTTGTATTTATATGCTTAATTCTATTAATTACACTTGCCTCTATTACGTGGAGATCGTCTGGGATTATTTTTATCTGAATGTTCAACTGAAAGATCAACTGGATTGTTATGTTCTTTAGAATTTTCGTGAACAGGAATACTATAAGACTCAGATTCAATCTTGGGAATAATGATTGTCAAAACCCCTTGATCAAGAGACGCACTAACATTAGATATGTCTGCCGTATCTCCAATACGAAAGGAACGGGAGAATTTTCCATGACTTCTTTCAAAATATCCGTAATCCTTATCATAATTTCTAACACCCGAAACGGTCAATAGACCATCCTTGATATCTACTTTGATATTATCGGCGGAAACTCCCGGAAGATCCATCTTAAGTAAAGTATTATTCGTAGTCTCGTCAATATCTACTGGACATAATGTGTCTGTACAAGAGCTTAGTGAGCGACCTAAAAATTGCATTTGTGGCTGAAAGTTAAAGTTCAGAAAATCCTGGGAAAAGAGTGAAATTGCCATCGGTTGCTGTATTAAATTTAACTTCATATTAAAATAAAAATAATCTCAATTTTAAACATTATATTTACAAGGTTTTCATATATTCAAAAATAAATCTCTTGGCTTGCTTACTCAAAGGTCCTCTTAAGGATTTAAGAGTCTTTATATCTATTTTGGGGTTGTCATCCTGTATATCCTTAATTACATCATTGACTAACCATCCTATATTTTTTCCTATACTTGCATCGTTAAATTCAAAAATCTTTTTAGTTTTGAAATTATCAAATCTTACCTGGTCCATCATTGAAAGATATCTTTCTATATTTTCTATATTACACCTAATATCTTTCGGCTTATATGTAGCTCCCTCTAGCATTTCTTCGCACTTCCACTTAATTCTCATATCTCTATGATCTTGGGTACTCGGAGTTTCTAAACGCAATACAACACCTTCGGCAGGATTGTCTTGTGAATTGTCTTCATTTATTTGATTAGCTAACAACGACTGAAATGTCTCAACATTGAAGTCTTTAACATGCTCCCATAACCCTCTAAATACTTCAGGCACCAAAGGAAGACCCCATCTACCCCCAAATTCTATAACTTGATCCCAACTCAACCATAGATCATCTAAGTGAATATCGAAAACTCTTATATCATTATCCTTAGAGTAATTCGCATATTTTCCATTTTGGATTGTTTTACTATTAGGAATCTTATCTCCATGATAGTTTCCTCCAAAAAGTTCACAAATAATATCTATTTGTTTTGCTTTAGGATGTGCCTGCATGATGTCAATTACAATTGAACTGTACCTATCAATAATTTTTTGGAATCCAAAGAAATCCTCGGAGTGTTCTAAAATAGCTGTTCTTTTTCCACCACATACTAAAATTGCCCCACTATCATCTCTAAAACCGATGAGTCTAAAATTAGTACCGTGTACTTTCTCAGTTGCTACAACAGTTTTTCCTTGAAATTCTTTCAAGTTCCTTTCTCGGAATTTGTCAATAGACGTGTACTGCCTATTAGAAGGAGGCATAGTTTAAAAAAAAAAATTATATTATTCAATTCAATTTTATAATTACTTTATCCTAATCTACTTCGTGAATGTGATTTGTTAAAATAGGGGATGGTCGGGGGAACCCCTCGTGATTTAAAATATTAATAGGATTATTATTGATAATATTAATACCAAGTTCTATTAGTGAATTGTTTATAGTTCTATTATTAATATATTGATTATATATATTTGTAGTATTCTCCCATGAGACATCAATTAATTCAGGAATATCGTTATTTAGTTCTTGAATATTTACTATACGGCCATCCTCAATATGTTCTAGATCGGGAATTTCATCATCAGTTTCTAGTTCATCTATGTTTTCGTTCGCATCTTCTTCGCTAGGTTCCATATCTTCTCCCATTAAATTTATAAAATTGAGAATGATTCTATGATAGTCTCCATTTTGATTCATTAATCTTATGTTTCTAGATATTCCGGGTGGAGGCCCATTAATCTCTATATGTAATTGTCTAGCAACTAATTCATCTTCCTGTATTTGTTCATAATCACTAAATGGTAATAATTCAGGAAGTTCTGTGGAAGTAGGATTCAATTTATTTTCTTTTTGAAACTCCGTTATTTTATCCTTAAGATTTTTTGCAGGTAAACATGGAGCTTCCATAAATCCATCTAACATAGTAAGTGGGTTTTTATCCCCTCCTGGGGTACTTTTCCACGTATCTATACAATTTTTGTCAAAAAAATAAGATTCACCTTCATGTATAATCTCTACAGGATCATGCATAATATCTCTGGAAATAGGACATACGAACTCTGGTGGGATTGATAGATCAGACATCAGATTTATTTTTTTGTTGATAATATATATATATTTGTTTCAAATTTTTGAAGCAGATGTTAATCTAAGACCGGATCAGAATCTTCATCTAATTCTGACTCGGAGTCTGTTATAATATCATTTATTAGTCCTAACTCTAGTAGCGTATTTTTATAGTATAAAATTTTATCATCTTGTTTGTTTACAAGAATTTTTAATTTTGTTATTAGGTTTTTTTGAGATTGAAGTTCATTTTCTAAAGATATAGAGTTAAACTTATATTTATCTACAAGTTTTTGTAGTTCAATGATAACATTAAATTCAGTCATGTTTGATTTGTATCAATAATTTTTATTTAATTCAAATTTAAATTAAAGGTGAATACATGAAGTCTATATAGGTAAGATCGAATATTATAAAAATAAAAAAAATATATGGGATTCTAAACATTACTTTGAAGATATTTTAGTTAAATCATTATGATCCCGTCCTTAAAATATATACTCCATTTTCGTATTCGAGTTCTTCTACAAAGCATTGATTAGTATATGTCAATATATCCTTTCTAAGATATAAATTTCCTAGAGATTCTCCAAGTTCCATCGATTCTGTATATATTTTTGTCTTTTTTTCTTCTAAAAGTTGTGAGTTATAAAAATCTTTTATTATTTCTACTAACTTACCTACATTAAACTCATCTATTGAATATTCGTGTATATCTGACATTATTCTAATCTTTGTTCTGCGTTAGTTCTATCTCTAATAAATTTATCGATCCTTTTATTCATTTTCTATGTTCAAATTTACGATAATTAAATTAGATTTAAATCAAAGTATTAAGTATGGACTTGTATATATTATTTCTATTATTATCTGTAGCAATTATTAAATCAAGTAAACCAATCATACAAAAAGTTTTAGTAAAGGATTTTTCTAATGAAGAATTCATTTTTATTATGCATTTTATGTATGTTCTTGTATTCTTTGCTTATTTATTAGTATTATTGCGATTTTATCCAAAAAGATTTTCTAAAATTATGACTAAATGGAACCAACTCAGTCTAAGCACATTTTCTATTATGACAGTAATGTGTATATTAGGCATTATATCTGGACTATGTTTTTATAAACTATTAAAATCATATAACGTTAATTATATAGTACCATTGATAAGAGGTATAAATAACATAGTACTAATTTTATTAACTATATTTATATTAAATGAAAAAATAACTTATAAAAAAATATTAGGTATTATATTTATTATATCAGGTATAACTCTAGTTGGTAGGAAATAACCTATTTAACCTAACTTCGGACTCCACCCCGAATGAGGTATCTTAACAGCTATTGGGGATAAATCCCCATTATCAGGATCATAGTTGAATACGGATTTGTGTCCAAATCCACTAGGTGCTCTTTTTTTTGGCGACTTCTCTTTCTCAGTAGGAAATGCGGTGATATGCTTTCCTGATAGTTTTTCAATTAGATATTTCTCTATCATACCAAACTCCTCCGGATATCTAATCGAATTTCCATCCAATACACTATGCTTAATATCGTAGACATAATCAGTATTTTGAAATGGACACGCATACGACTTGCCAATGTGTTTGTCCCTGCGCAGCATATACATAAATGTTTGCCCTTTGCCGTCCAGAACACCGAAGCAGACATTCCATTCTCCATTTACTTCACCACAACCCTTATTCGGTTCATACACAATCATATTTATCGCGTCTTGGTAGAAAGACTTCATATCATCAACTATAGTTCTAAGTTCTTCATAACTATACAATTTATCAAACTCCAGGTGAGGATAAATTGTGGCCTTTCCTATTTTCCAAATTGGGATAGTTTTTACCATTTAATACTAAATTACTACTAAGTAGTATTGACTGTATATACAGTTAAATTTAAAAAAAAAATCAAATTTATAATTATACAAATATAGGAAAAAAAAATTTCTTCTCAAGCTTGGTAGTTGTCGCAGTGTGGTTTCATTCACTTAGGGCTCTGATGCCTACTATTTATCCAAGATTCAGTGTGATTGTTTCGTTTTGCCACAATTTATTTTTTAATAAATCGTGATTTGGGGTTTAACCTTTGCTAATATTATTGTATAATATGTGCGGTTTGAGCTACCTCATTATATATTTTATATATTAGAGGATAATTTTGAAATTTGATCCTTGTTCGTTGATCTTTTTCTATAATTATATAATTTAACTCACGTTTCCTATCCCGAAGGACAAGACCTGACGTGAGTAGCAGGTGAACCTTTTGCGACTATTCTGAGAGAAATTAACGCCCCGGGAGAGTTTCGATCTCTCTACCTTTCGATTAACAGTCGAATGCTCTTCCGATTGAGCTACCAGGGCGGGTGTTTACAAAGTACTTGTGTTTCTACGTGTGTTACCATTACACCAAGAAGGGTATGTCCCTCCTACGGGATTCGAACCCGCATCACGGATGCTTTTAATGCGTTATGAGAATATTGCTGGAAGTACTTTATTGATGACGGGAGAGGGGTTCGAACCCTCGCCTCCGAAGAGAACGCAGCTTAAATGCGTCGCCTTAGACCACTCGGCCATCCCGTCTTGATTAACTAATGTATTTGAGGTAGTGCTTAATAACCTGATAACTGTATCTTTAATGTCTCTTAAATCAAATTTTTTTAATATAATGAAATAATAATTACTTATTAAGATTCATCATTACTAATTAGTGTATCTTTATCTTCAGGATCACTAAATACATCTTGTTCAAATATTTCATCAATCAAATCATCGTCGCATTCATAAAAATCATTATGCATTAAAATACTCAGCTCTTTTTGTTCGGATTCAAATAGATTTATCATATTTTGTTTCTCCCAATCACTCATATGACATCTATATTGAACTCCCGGTTGACTTGTATAATAATCCACTAAAGCAATATGCACACCCCTCATATTTAACATATCTAATGTTTCATTAGATAAATTATTTGTATCCGTATTATTGAATGTTAATCCTAGTTTAATATCTTTAATATTATCTTTGATTTTATCTAATTTATTTTTAGAAATTGTGAATGAATTTACAGAAGATAGTATAGAATCTTCTGAAATATCATCTATTTCTACCTCTCCTAAATAATGTCTTCTATATATTTTTATATTTTCAAGTTCATATCCCAAAAAATTCCAAAGCCAACTTGACCATCCTTCGTCTTTTCGTATTATACGTACGTACATTTATTGATTTAATAACTGTGATTGGATCCACGCTCAATTTTATATGTGAAAATGTAATTAAGATAAATAATTCATATAATAAAAAAAAAAAAAGATTTCATTCCATGCTCGGTAGTTATCGCAGTGTGGTTGCATTCACTTATAACTCTCGCCGGAGTTCACTAAGCCCAATTAAGGACCGACCAAGATTCGGATTGATCGTTGTTATTTGCCTTCTTAAAGAAGATTTGAAATAGGCATCAGATCAGAGATGCCTTTGCAGTTTACCGTGTGCTGTTTAATGTTTACTATTTGCTACTGCCCGCACCGCCACTCTTCACTAACATGACTTAGTCATATCGTGAAGTTTCCCCATCGTGCGCAATCATTTTCAGATTGTGGAGAGGTTCCTGTCGACAGCTTTGCTCTTGTACCCTTTCGTTAAATCATTAAAAGTGAGGTTGATACACTGAAGTCCCTTGCGGGACACCCCTGGTGTATCAGCAGGAGAACCTTTTTGCGACTATACTGGGTGAAATCAATGGACCTCCTTAGAACAGGAGATCCAAACGTATCTGTAGACGGGAGTTTGTACTAATTAGAACAAATTATTCTGCTGAGATTTCGTTCATTCTTCGATGCCATTCATGCTCATTAGGGATGCTCTGTGGAGGAATATCTAGGACATTTAAGAAGGTACTAATGCTAATGATGTTCTCATTCATATTTGCTTTCAAAACCTTGTTTTGCTCGCCGGCAAGTTCCCTCTTACTCGCTCGCATGTTATTACGACGATTTTTTCTCTCCTTCCTTGGTGTGGTATGCTTCGCCGACCTTGGGCTATCAAGGTATTTCGGTGCCGTAGATGAAAATTGGACGGGTGGTGGTTGGAAGATAGACATGTTTGAATTGTTATTGTCAAAAGTGGTGTTTTCAATTTTATCTTAAAATATATTTACTACTTAGTATTCAATATTAAATCTAAGAGAAAATACTAAAAGTCAACCAATACTATAATTATTATCATGAATAAATCCTATCTTTCTATACTTCGTGATTATCGAAATCATCTAGGTCTTTTGTATCTTCTATACTATTTTATTTGTCATTGATGTTAACTATTTATAATAGATTCAAATCTATTGTATATTATAAAAAAAATCTAATGATACACGAGATGTAATTCGGATACTATAACTAACTAATTAGAAACCCTGAACGAAAACCAGCGAACCCTCTTTTAGATACTGGCTCAGCAGTCTCCTTCTCCTTGGGTACTACTTCCAAGTGATCCTCTTGCGGATCAATCCTAATTCCACCTAGCAGTGGAGGCTGCTGAATGTCCAATTCTTCCATTTCATCGTGATATTTGCTATATTCATCATCCGGCTTGTCAGTGTCCGATTCGTCAGTGTCATCATAAAAATCTGAATAACATTCTTGGCAAAAGTATTTTGCGTCTACACCTTCCTCAGGGGGAATTCTAATCGTCGCCCATTCGCAGCATACTTCTCCGATACAATACTCATTATGTATTTCTTCCTCCCCTGTGTCAGTACAATATTCAATTTCCTCTTCTCGGTAGTTGTCGCAATTTATTTCAGAGTCATTAGAAGGGGTAAGCATTTATTTTCAAATAATAAATGCTTATTTTTTCAATTTTAAATTATGCTAACAATTTTCTAATTAGTTAATTAAAAAAAAAAGATTTCATCCCAAGCTCGGTAGTTATCGCAGTGTGGTTTCATTCACTTCGGGTTATTAACCCACTAAGCCCAATTAAGGACCGACCAAGATTCCGTGTGATCGTTTCGCCTTGCCGGGTATCTAACGCTAAATATAAGATTAGGTTAGAACCACTTGCTTTTTGCGACTTGCTCCCACAGTGAAGTGGGTAGTTGCTGGTTGCTCTGTGCTCCTTGCTCTCAGTCCGAAGACGAGACTTGCACTTTGCGCTTTCATTTTAATTCTTATAAAATAGAAGCCTCCCGTTTCCCGTTCCGAAGAACAAGACCCGACGTGAGTAGCAGGTGAACCTTTTCGCGATTATTCTGAGAGAAATCTTATAGCCTCCTGCGGGGTTTGAACCCGCGGCCCTCGGATCAAAAATCCGATGCTCTGCCGACTGAGCTAAGGAGGCGTACATATATTATTACATGGGTCATCAAATCAATTTTTTCTTCTTAATTCTAAGTAGTCTAATTATGAAATACAATTAGTAATCACTCAATAGAAAAATTATTGAATACAAATATCTATAGTCATATCAATTTATATAAGATGGATAGCCTGTTGATCAAAGTTAGCGTGGGTGATGTGTCTTTCGGGTCGCTGTAAACGACGAATTAGAGCATCAATTTGATCTCGTTGTCTCGTAAGTTGTGCTATTTCGGATCGCTTCCAATCTACTATCTGTTGATCTATAATATTGGCAAAGTGCCTCCGTTCGTCATCTCTCTCGTCGTTAACAAGTTGAACAGTATATTTGACTCGTCCAATTTCTGGGAAAGTAGAAGAGGTATTGGTAGTACGTACGTGTTCACTGTGTCCGCTTGCGCTGAAGTTGCTACCACCTGTAAGACCATCACCGCCGTCATCTACAACACGGTTTCTAGCACCACCCTTGGCACTTCTAAACCCACCCTTGGCACTTCTAAACCCACCACCCTTGGATACTGGTTTAGGTTGTGGCTTGTTTTCTATATGTAGGCTAATCTCTATTTCTAGAATGTTAGACCGGGTATCATGTTCGGCCACCATATGGGCAGTGCTATCATCTGGCGGAGGTATTCCTTCATGGTGTGCTCTCACCGCAGATCTGGGAGGAGTAACCGAGAAGAATCGCTTTCCTTTAACTCCCGTAGCTTTGGAATTGATGATTAACTGTCCCCCAGCCAAAGGAGTGTAGAAGTTCGAATTCCCACTACTATTAGTGATGGAGACCGACTCACCATTTTTGAATTTGGCCGATATGACTTTGAACCAAGGTTGTTTTTCTTGTAGGAGGAGACAGGAAGCGCATTGTGGACCGTCATTAGGACCACATTGTCCATTAGACCCAGCCGGCCACTCTATTTCTCCATTTTGGGCTGATTGTCCGCAATAGAGTTTGTGGGCGTGCCTCCTTCTTTGGCTAAACTTGGTTCTAGCACCCTCATCATTAGAGATGACATTTCCTTTGTATCCCCCGATCACAACTTCCCAATAACTATGAGTAGGAACATTGGCCCGAAGCACTCCAGAGTCTGCGGCTGCTTGATCTGCGTCTCCAGCACCAACCGTTATTGGGACCCACTCGGTGTCATCACGGTTTAATAGGTTGCAATTCAATTGGAGATTTTGAATTGAACCATCTGGAAGTGTAAATTCACGAAGTACACATCTTCGATTTCCGACGATATCCAAATACTTATGTGTGAAGGCTGTGGAGCACTTTAAGCCACCAAAATGTTGAGAACCACTCGGAACTTGCCACACCTCACTATCCTTGAATGCGTGTTCCCCACACCACTCACAGAATGCCACTTTGGTGGGAGCCACCTTGGTTCCATCAGGATAGTAGATGCCATACCATCGGATGTCAGGTGGAGACTTGTCACTACCACAACAACACCGAAGAGTTCCCTTGGAAGAACGGGCTAGGGGGGTGAAAACCGATGTATCTACTCCTAGTCCGGCGATTTTTTCGAATGAATTAGTTTCCATGTTGGTAGGAATGTATAATCATTCGTCATGAGAAAATAATCAATTTTATTATAAAATAACTCATATCTAATCAATTTTAAATCTACAACTATCATTAGATAGAAAAAAAAGATATGGACCATACTGTATTCCCGGTATAAGGCATCGTCCCTACATTTCCAATCCGATATGTATACCTATCGTTGATAATGACTGGTGTTTTAACTATTAAACTAACCGGGCTTAAATGAAGTCCATTATTTAATGTCCAGACAAAGGACGATATACCTCCAGCGGGGTTCGAACCCGCGACCCTCAGATTAAAAGTCTGATGCTCTACCGACTGAGCTATGGAGGTGGGTCCCCACCCCAGGAATCGAACCTGGAACTCGCTCTTACACGCGATCTCGTGATGCATAACACCTCCGGAAATCCGCCAGCACGCGCCCACAGCAGAAGGCGTCCCCGCCACTGCGAGTGCTGATTTTTCCACTAACGGATTCCCAAGATTCCTACCGTTTTTCCGCACACTGCCAGGGCCAACAGGCAGCACACGGGTCCACATTAGGATTCCCTAGAGGGTCCTTCATCGCCCATTAAACCAAGTGGGGTTAAAGTAGGATTCCATTTTTGGGTCTGGACCAACGACAAACAACCTTTAAAACGCTGACACAACTCAATTTTTCATTCATTTATTCTATTTAGTTCTAAAGAGTATGTTTATTATATTTATCTAAGTTCCAGAACTGTCCATCATGAAACGTTCATGCTCGCGCTCCTGGTATGTCTTTGGGTGTATCGGGCATCTGTAGTTCCTCTCGTACGTAAAGTACCCAGCTTGCTTTTCACACACCTCAACAGAGGAACAGCAGTAGTGATCGCATCCCCAGCATGTAAACGGCTCTTGGACTGTTAAGTCAAGATGTTTTATGTGGCGGTCCACTATCTTGCACTCACAGTCGTCCCTTACCTTGGAAAACTTCTTATAGTGCCACCCAGGATTATCTCTCTTCTTAGCGGCTTTGCCTAGTTCTAAGATACGTTGGTCCTCAAGCCAATCATCGCATTTCGGACGAAAATGTCCAGGACATCCACAATATCCACAATTGCGCTTCTGCCTCAAGCCCTTCAAGACCCGTAGGTTTTCGGATGTATTCGGAACCTCCCACAGTTTTTTTTCGTGTTCCCATCTTCCTCCGAGACTTTTAAGTGTCTCCTTGTGTGCGAAGGTCTTTCCAGAAACTTGAAGTTTGGTTTCTTGTACTTTGATGGTCACCATCGATCGGGAGTCTAACAAGTCATTAAAGATAAGTAGAAAAATCAATTTTATCAGTAATCTATATATAGACAAATACTTAGAATCATAGAAAAATTTTTATTGTAAAGTATAATTATAAATCTAATCTAGAGGTCGTGGTCCCATGGTTGGAATTTTCCATCATCGGTATTCGGTAACCAATCTCGACAGCATCTCCCCGGATTGGAACGAGCTGTAGTCATACACTTTCCACTCGTCTCGTCTAGCAGGTAATCTACGCCTTCACTAGTCCATTTATCTACGGAAACCTCTGGTTCGTATTCGATAGTCTCGGCATCGTCATCTGATTTGGGGTCGGCAACTGGCTCTGGCTCTAGAGGCTTTGGCTGCGACTGTGGTGGGGAGTGATTTTGCATGTGGGCACCGACATCACGCCGATAACCCAGCTGACTTCTACCTTGTCTGGGCCATTGCCTATAGGCTCGCCACCTTTCATCGCTCGGAGACTATACTTGCCTGTCGTGGTTCGAGTGATGCCACAGCAGTCGTCATTCTTTTCGGCTGCCACCACAGCATCGTCGAAGCTATCGAAAAGTACTCGGCGATTGTTGGCGTTCTTCCATAGATAGTATCCAACGAATGGACCACTCCAACCCTCTGGAGCTGGCGGATGCTCTCGAGTCTCGTTTGCCTTCTTACCACTCGCATATTTACACACATTCAAGTGCTTCTCCATAGTCTTCACCGTCCGACAGATATATCCACATCCAGTTATTTTCTTTCCGCCGTGCTTCTCCTCCAACTCTCCATTCACTCCATCTCCGTGCTTACAGAAGAGATTTCTTGAAGAATTATCCTTGTTCGCCTTGAATCTCTTCGCGAGTTCTTCCTTGCTCGCTGGATTCACTCCACGACCTTTCTTGTAGAGGTCGCTTCTCGCTTCTTCCAAATCCTTGATTTCATTCTTGAGAATCTCCAGCGTCGCCCTCTTCTCAGCGAGTCCAGACGAAACCTCATATTCTTCTCTCTTGGTCATGATCGCATCAACTAATCGATCCACACCACTTGTTTCCATCAGTGGTCTTGGAGCAGGAGTAGGCCTACTGTAGCCAACGCGTGTTCTCGGTGATGGAATCGGTCGTTCTTCATGTGTGATCACGATTCCTCCTGAAGTTCGGAGGGTAATTTCCATGTTAATTGGTTGATGTTCTAGGAGCTGTAATGTGTAACTAACCTGAATCTAACAAATCAATTTTATAAAAATGACATCTATAGTTAGATCTTCTCTAATATTTACTATTCATGTTAACAGACCTAAAATCTACTAGATAGATAGAAATTTATCGCAACTCGCAGCATGCCTGAGTGTAGGTTTCTTACGAGTCTTCCAGTCCCAACCAGAAGTCTTTCCCTAAAGATACTTCTTGGCATTCAGTTCCTTGACCACTATCTCTATCAGTGCCTTAGCAGTAGAGTTCCTTTATTTGGTGTGGACATTGGCATAAGGTATTGTATCTAATATTATATTAAATATTTCAATTTTATAATAACTGAAATATTTACATTTACATGTCTTATAATAAAAAAAACTATCTATTCTAAACTATCCAATATCTATAAAATGTATCTCTTTAGTGTTCGCCTACTGTTCCGATTGAGGCGAGTTGGTGGGGAAGATTGACCGAGGCATTGCCAGATTCCTCATTGAGGGCGATCTGCGATACCAACCACATGCGTGTGCTGGAGCACAGCATTTCGAATTGATCTCCCCCGTAGTTGATTTCGTACTTTCTGTCGTTGATCGCTTCAGGGTCCTTTCCGAGTATCTCCAGAATTTTGGCCTTGATTGACTTGAGTCCGATTGGAAGCTTCGTTTCGTACTCCTTGCCTCCCAATGTCTTGCCCTGCAGTGATCCGTTGCCCCACGAAAGGAACCCTGTGATAGGGCATTCCCTTGCGTCAGCGGGGACGTTGGCTGCCTGATTGAATGCTCTGACAAAGGCGTCCCTCTCGCCCGCAGCCTCCTCTTCAGGAGTGAGCACCGTAATGGCGATCATCTTAGGAGCTGTTGTAGAATGAGGGTTTCCGAGGACCCGCACGAGCTGACCAAATCGCTCCGGATAATCACTCTGGATCTTCCTCATGCTGGCTGTACCAAACACGTAGATAGTCTCGGAAGGCAAGAACACATCGTCGGTAATGTCTCTGGACTCCGATCCAGCGATTCCATCTGTAAGAACCTGGAGCAGGTTCGAGCAGATGTCATCATCACTCTCGTGCGCAATCGGGGACTCTCCAGACATTTTTTCTTCTAGGTACGCGCTGAACTTGTAACCATCGAGCTTGCCTAGATCAAGTGCTTCGAACCCTCCATTCATATTTGGCTGGATCAGGAAGCGCTTGATCTCGCCAGTTCCAACATCCATGATCACGAATTTATCGTCCTTAGATTTGGTTCCTGCGCGCCCTTCGATAATCTCGGCCGCCTTGGATGCCCACAGTGATGTGTAGAGCTCATGTCCCTTAGCATCTTCTAATGAACGTGCTCCGAAGACATGGGTCGTGTTGGCCCCAGCTCCTTGCGTGAACACCTCCGTGGCAATCGAATTGGCCAAGTTGGTCAGATTGCTCTTACCCGCATCCTTGACCCGGATTCGGAACTGTGCGTTCTGTTTGCGAAGCTCATCAGTTCCCACCAACTCGCCGAGAAGCCCAAGTTCCTTCAGGAAGTAGGTTGAGGACCCCTGGAGCACAGTGATGCCGTCTGTTTGGGTATGGTGCTCTGGGAAAAGGTTTGCTCCGAGACTTCGAAGAAAGTTGGTGAAGATATCAGAGACCTCTGTCCAACTAGCAGTGCTGTATGATTGTCCCATTATGTAATGTGTTGTATCGTGAAAACTAATCTCTGTAATATAAAAATATTTTTTTCAATTTTATTATCTTCTTAGATATAGTCTAAGTTTAGTAGAAAAAAAATCTATTCTATTAAGTCTTTCTATATCACTATCTAGATGTCCCGACATGCTACCCAAGTCTGAGCGTTAGCAGGAGCACGACGACGACGATTAACCTTCTGGTTAGCCTCATGTGCGTTCTGAAGAACCTTGAGACGATCCTCGATACCGTCAACGATTACCAGCTTCTGCCAGTTATCATTGCGATACTTGGATAGCTGGTCCTTGAGGACTGTCATCTCCGACTGCTGACGAGCAAGTCGTGCCTGGTCCTCCGCCGCCTCCAGAACCCGTCGTGCCTGAGAGGTTGCCTCATCCTCCAGGGGAGTGGTCATATCCTCTCGTCCTGCCTGGCGCCCATTTGCCAGGGTGCTAACTCCCCGACGCCGACTATCGTGCGAATCCCGGTTCTCACGCTTATGCCGGCGCTCAAGCTCATCTAGCTTGGCAGTCTCGCGCTTTTCAATCTCGGCATTTCCGCGTTCGACCGAAGACCGAGACGTATTGATCTGGCCGATACACGTGGTAAGGAGCTGTCCAAGTCGGTCCGCCTGATCATGCCGAACAAGCTCGTTCTGCATGGTGATCTCACATCCGTCGCCGCCGACAAACTTCACCTGAAGGTTGAACCGGTCCATCGCGGTCTTGTATCGGATCAGTAGCTCAAACCAATCGCGATACCGCTGTAGGATGTCGTACCGACAAAGCTCGACTCGTCGAAGACCAGGACCATCAACGCCAGCAACTACGTATGAGCCTGGATTTCCAGTATCTGCGCTGGTGACCATGCCCTTGGTGATCTTGTCCATCTTTGCGTATAGGCTAGCTGGTCCTGAGGTAGAGGCGCAGAGAATCTCCTGAACCGACTTGCGGCCGCCATCAACGTCATGTGCCGCAGAAGATACCGGATCGGTATTCGCGAAAGGCTCGCAAATTGCTGCGTTCGCGTTGGTCTTCGCCGCATCGAGTAGCCCGATCAGATCCTCAACACGCTCCAGTTCCTTTGTCGCGCGGATCTTACCATCTCGGTGAGTGATCACCTTGTACTGATTGTCTCGTACGTGTCCAGCCTGGATCGACTTGACGAAAGCATGGGCGTCAGATGCTCCCTTTGAAGTTCCAAGAGACGATAGAGCCTCCCGCGCCATCTGGGTACCCTTATCATCAGTTGTAGCGACATGCTGGGAATGCTCCGTCTCTGCACGCTCTACTGTAGATAGGTAGGCCTTGAGGAACCGGAGATAGAATGGAAGTGCCTTTCGCAGGTGCTCCATCCGAGAGACGGTCATAGTCTCATCTCCCACCGCGCCTCGACCGATAACCTTTGCGTTCGCAAGAGACTCACGATCACTTCGGTCCGCCTCAAGATGTGCCAGAGCCGGTGTCAGTTCGTCGGAGACATGCTCAGCACCCTTCGCGCTAGCAGCATTGACCGCCTTCGCAATCACTGCGGACTCGATATTCTCAGATCCGTAGTACCCCTGCTGGCCTCCCCGTAGCCGCGCCATCGAGGTCTTGAATGCGTTGGTGTGGTCTACCAGACCGTCTAGAATTTCCTGTGCGCAACGATTTGCCATGTTTGTGTTTGTGTTTGCTCTTTCCGTTGAACGGTTTATGCCTAACCTAAAACTGATTTCTTTGAGTCAATTTTTTTGTACCGTTTATTAGTAATAGACATATTTAGAAGATCTTAGATCTATTCTAAACAAAACTATTGATGTATCTATCTTCTAACCAATAGAACTTAGGTATCCTTCCTGCCGGGATGATAACCTTTCCACTTCGCAGCCGTTTGTATTTCTCGTAAGTATTGTAGAAGTAGTCGGGGGCGTACAATGCCATCTCGTACTCGTAGCAATCTTGATGTTGAATGTCGTACAAAGATGTGTTTGTAAGCGAAAGTAATTCATACACCGTATCGTGAGTTCCATAACTACCCCCCATCCATCGACCGCCCCGAGATATCTCTAACTCCTCATAGTAGATGTCGTTTCTTGTGAGCAGAACATAGGGAGTATAATTAGAGATGAAGTAGCACATGTCCTTAACAATCTTTTTCGCATGGTTTAGATCCTCGCCCTCTCTGAAGGTGTCAATGCTCTTGTTCTGTCCTACAAGAATCATTAACTCGGTGATTTTATCGTCAAACTCGAAGGTCTTTTTGATCATCATGATCATAAGTTTTCGCCAACACGCCAGGTATGAATGATCGCAGATCCAGATAAACCAATTTATGACATTTGTATACAGTAAGCTAATGCCGTCACACGAATTAACACCCATTTCGATACATTTTGAAAGATCTTTGAAGCACATCGATGCGTCGTTGAATCCGTACACAGTTCTCCTTAGGACGGATCCCTCCAGTCCTAGATGTGAGAAGTGGTGCCAAGAGATACCGGGGTGAAGCTCCCCTTGTAAGTGAAACTTCTTCTGCTCTTTTGACAAGCGCAAATAGCGAATACATTGAGTCTGTGTATTCTCTATATTGAAGTATTCTTGGTAGAACTCCCTCTCCGAAAACTGTGATAGTCGTTTCGCAACCGTGAATATAAGCTCTATCATTTCATACGGAAGCATCCCGAAGTAGGTATCCTTGAGCTCGTTGTTGAGCATAGATTTAATGCGTTGCCGGCAACCGTTCTTTGTATTCGCACGACGTGTATTTGAGCGAGAAAAAAACCAATCGCTTTTAGTCTCCAAATCGTACAACCCATAGTACTTATCAGCATCTGGACCCTCCTCTTCGTCGTACACAAACTGCCCTCCATAGTATGCCATTGTTTAGATTTGGGTAAGGATCGTCAGAATTTTACTTATAGAATAGTATACATTATTAATCAATTTTTAAAAAAAAAAAATCTATAGACTAAAGATTCTAATTCTCTTTCTGCATCGCTAATTCGGCTGCTCTTTTCTCCAATTCTATTTCTTCAGAACGTAGTATTTTTGCTCTCATTTTTTGAATCTCCGATTGTGGAAATCCCGAGCCATGGGATTCCAATGCTTCAATTGCGGTTTTTTGTTCTTCCTCGCCATTTTCTAAATCTATAAACTTATCTGATACATGTCCAGAAAAGTAGATCCCGTCTTCATCCCGAGAACCATGGTCTGAATTAATTTCAAGTGTAGGAGATTTTCTTAGTCTAGTTGATTGGTCCATTGATGGGTTGTAATAATTCATAAAAAAATATCAAATTTATTCAAATAATCTAATATCTATTTAGCAACGACTTCCATAGGTCTTTAAGCTAAGTTAAATAGATTCATTTTCTAATACAAAAAAAAACTTTATTATTATTGAAGTAATGAATGATTCTATCTATGGGAGAGGGATCTAGAGACCGGCTGGGATGGAGACTCCAAGGTGCTGAAGTACCTGGTGGATCGATGCGAGGGTTTCCGGGTCGGGATTGGTGTGATGCTCTGGGGCGGACACTGGGCGAGGGGTTGACTTTCGCTCGGAGCAAGAAATGTCCAAGGTATTAGCCTCGGGCTTGTAGCGGCACCACTGGTTGCGGGTGCCCCGACGGCCGGTGAACTGCTTGACGACCCAACGAGTTCCGTCCTTTCCGTCTGCGATGGTACCCATCTCCTGCGATTTAGCCGAGCTTTCGGGCTTCTTGGAGGTGTAAGGCTTGCGGGTCTTGCCTGAAGAATCGGAGTCGGTGTTGCGCATCTCTTCGCGCTGATGCAAGGCGTGAACGGTGGCTTCGTCCTCCGTGTCAACGGTATCTTCGTCCTCCGTGTCAGAGTAGTCTACGAGAGACCGAGGAGCTTCTGTTGCCTGATTGTAGAAAACCGGTTCCGGAGGCTTGTAGTCTGCGAGAAGCTTCCAACTGCGCCGAGTCTTGTCGGCAAATGCTCGGAGCTCCACAAGCTCGTGCCACCGACCCTTAGAGTCAATAGCGATCGTGCCCAGGTCCATCTCGGCGATATCGCCCTCAGGGACAACCCGCTTGTAGGGTCGCTTGGTAGGGCGGGCGATGGGCTCAAGAACGGGCTGTTCGCCCGCTTGGCAGGTGTCCGAGGTAGAACCCGCGATGGCCTTGGAGAGGTACTCGCGGGGATCAACACCCTCCTTCTGGGCTGCCTGGATAAGAGCCTGAGCAAGGTTGGAAACGAGAGACATGATGAAGGTGTTTAGGTTAAGTGTTGTTGAGCTTGTGAGCTGTATTAATCTAATAAGCAAAGATTCTAAAAACTCAATTTTACTTTTAAGTCTATCTATAGATCTATAGTTCTATAGTTTTAGATGAATCTTAGATAATGTATTTCGGTTATAATATTGCAAGTCCGTATATAGACATTGAATAAAACTTTATTTGTAATTCACTACTAACTATCTATACTAGATACTCTACCCCATATGCTGAATCAATTTTTATGCGAGTTAATAGTATACCTATCTATAGTTAAAAAAAAAAGGGAGTATATAGGAAACAAGGGAATTTTTTTTTTATTTATTTATGATTACGGGAAAGGTAGATGCTTGGAGGGAGTTAGTTATGAGGAGAGTAGGTAGGGCTTGACGGAGAGTAGGTCGGGCTTGCGAGTTCATCATTGATGGCGACATCGGTGGAGCCACTCGCCTTGAGCTCGCACACAACCTGTTCGGCGAAAGCCTGATGATCCTCGGCCTGATCATAGTTGAGAGTTCCGGTCGTATCCGCAAGGTATTCGTCCTGGCGCCGAACATCCACCACTGTCTCGCCCTTGTTCACTGGGAACTTGAGCTTGCGCCGGGGCTTGACAGGGGGCGAACCGTTCTGTGTGGTGTACGGGCGAGGAAGCTTTTCGGCGTGAAGCAGCTGGTGCTCTGGTACCGTAGGTCCTGTCTGGAAATGCATGTGCTCGCCCGGTCCCATGGTGTATGGCACCTGCTGACCAGACGACAGCTCGATCGAATGTGTTGAGACAGGAGACTGGAATCCGACCTGGACACCGGGCTGGTAGCCGAGTGGCGCCATCATTCGCGGGTCGACCGGGTACCCGTTGGGAAGCATCCCAAACGGGTAGCCGCCGAACTGGGGGAACATGGTCTGGGCAATCCGATGATCGAATGCGGGCGGCGCCTGAGGATGCGTAGCATGACCCTGGTTCCGGTAGACATTGCGCGTATAGCCCCCGACATTCACTCCCGATGTAGCCTCGCGCCCGGCCCGGGTATCGGCTTCGTCGATAATGGTCTGGATCCACTCCTTAGCGGCCTGGACATTCTCGGGAATACCATTGATCCAAACCCACGGATGCGGGCGACCAGCCTCGGGCTGAGCCTTGCGGAGCGAACAGGAAGCGCCGGTGCGCTGGCCGATCAGCTTGATCGTGCTACCGCCTTTTCCGACAATGAATCCAATGGTCGCTTCATGCATGATGGGAACGTTCTCGTGTACTGTGGTTGGCATGTTGAAAGCTGTGAGTTTGTTCTGTGGTCTGTGTCTGTAAGACTGTTATATCTAATCTTGTACATTTTCAGAAGATTCAATTTTCTTTTTACTACTACCATTAGGCTATTTCTTAGTCTTCTTAGATAGCTCTACAGGCATCGGAGGGTCTCCCATATACCACACCACTCGGGGTCTCTTTACTTGGGGTATACCTTCGGGAGGAGCACTCGGTAGAGGCTGGGTTGTAATAATTGTCTGGTTTTCGGTTGTATTTTTTGACTCATCCATAAGTAGTTAAAGTTAACCTTGTTAAAAAACATAACTCAATTTTAAATATCAATATCAATAGAAAAAAGGATTCTTTTCTATCTTTATTTTTATTTTTATTTATTGAATGTAAATGGGCTAACTAGGGTGGGATGCTTACGCGCTCTCTGACATGTAGGGAACCATGGAGACACTACCAGCGGTATGCTGCTGCGCAAAGAACTCGTCAATGTTGGAAATGTCCTGTTCGGTGAGGTTAGACTGAAGGCCGATCCTGTCAGCCCAGGATTCGATCTGGATGCGCTTTGGGGCCACAGCATCTGGGTGGGCCTTGAGGTAAGCATCTCGCTTGGTCATGTACTCTTCCTGCTCGGCCCGCCTCTGCGCCTGTTCCTCGGGATCCTTGTCCGGAGTCTCCGAACGAGTCTTCTGACTCGCCGCCCAAACCTTCGAAGCCTTAGCGCACGCATCGCGGTGGCGGGAGCGCGAATCACGGACGAACTGGCTGGGACCTGTTTCAGAGATAATTATCTGGACAGGCTTGCGACCCGAGTTCTTGGTCTTGGTCTTGGTCTTGCGGGGTGTCTGCTTTGCGAGCTCGGGCCACATGGTCTGGTCTTCGAGACGAGGCTTCTTCTGGTGGGTAGCCCCCTTGACCTTTGCGAGCTCTACTCCGCGCTTCCGCTTGATACCCGTAGCATTTTCGCCAGACGACTTCGTCTTGGCGAGCATATCGGCAAGTGCGGTACGTTCGGTCGCAGCCTTTGCCGCCCACTCATCGTACCCCATCTTCTCGGGTTCATGCTTCGGCGCCCAAGCCTGCTCGATGTTCCGTCCGTCGCTCCCCTTAAGAGCAGCGTACATGTTGGTCCGCCGAGACGGCGCTGGCGCAGACTCCTTGGTATTCTGGAATCGCACGTGGAAGGTCTTCTGTGTCGGCTCGGCGTAAGACCGGTCCTCCTGGCGCGCGGCCTGATAGGCCATCTGCTCACCCAACACATTGATAGCGCGGGCGACAGCGCTCGGAGAGCCCTCAATGACGAACTGGCTCTGAGAGCGGTCGTAGTGGATGTTCTGGCAACCGCTCGTGCTGGTCGTCTCCCGAATCTTCGCACCACCCTTGCCGATGAGAGCCCCAATGAGGCCTCGGTTCGACGGGGCGACGGAGAAGATCTGCGTGTACTGAGAGCGCGAAGACATGTTTCTGCTGTCTTGTTGGTGGAAGAGTAGGAAGTGAGCAAGTTGAAGTTGAAAGTTGTTTGAATGGGGTGTTAAGGCTGTTAGGCTGTTATGACCTAATATGTATAAGATCTAAAGATTCAATTTTTTTTTGACATCTACCTATAGATAGAGATCCTTAGACAACGTTAGACATGCTGATTTCGGTTGCAAAAAAAAAACTCTTACACGGACCTCGTCCAACAGGGTCAAGATTGTTAGCGTTCAGTGAGGCTGTTTCCCATTAATCTCAATATAATCAGGATTTGTAAATCAAATTTGTTTCTATGTCTATGTATAGCATCAAGTGCTTAGAAAGTAGTTAGATATGCGGATTTCGGTTATATTTTCTAACCTAACATACTCTATGTATAGTCTATAGATAGCTATGTAAACAAAATTGAGTTTGTTTCTAAAAACTTAGTAGAGTAAAAACCTGCCTTGCACTCATGTCCAACACGGTCCGAACCTTTGAACCAGAAACCGGAGACTTCTCTACAGAACCAGAGATCAACGAAGTCGAGATCGAGAGTGGAGTCGATTATCTCGGAGATGGGAACGCCGACAAAGACGGTTGGGCGAGACCAGATTCTAGGAGACAGTGGCGGCAACGACAACCAGTTAGCGTGTGAATGATCTACTATGGTAAGTTTTAGTTCTTTTTTTTTTTTTGCAACCCAAATCCGTCTTCTAAGAAGTTTCTAAGTATAAGGCTAAAAGTCGCTATTGATAGACGTTAGAGAAAAAATTGATTATGTAAAAGCCCGGTTAAGTTAGTTAAAATTTGTTAAAAGACAAACTCCAACAAACAACAAACAAACCAACAACCAGCTTTCCACTTATCAACAGTATGACAACTTCTCTCCTCGAACAGCTTAAGGCATCTGCCGATGCTAGCAATGGGAACCTCCAGATCTCGGTCGATGACCTCCAGACGCTTTTCGCTTCGGCAAACCCAAAGGGTTCCACGAAGAAGCCGAAGAAGTCTCGTCGACAGAAGGATCCAGCAGCCCCCAAGCGCGCTCTTTCGGCTTACATGCTCTACCTGCGAGACCAGCGGGAAACTATCATAAGTACTCTCGTTGCCGAGGGTGTAGACCTTGTGGGTCGCAACAAGGTGACTGCTGTCGCAAAGCGCGCCGGTCTGCTATGGGGCGGCCTAGCTGATGATGAGAAGGCTCCTTACGAGACTGAGGCCGATGGCCTCAAGGAAGAGTACAAGGAGGCTATGGCTTCTTATCATCCGCAGGAGGTTGTTCCCGATGAGGATGAGCTCCCAGCGGCTCCAGATGGGTTCAAGGGACCTTACGTAGATCATTATCTCTGGAAGAATGCTGACCGACACGCATTCTACACTCTCGCCGATGCTTCAGCTCGGGCGCAGGAAATTGGACCTCAGGACTGCGGCGGTGTCACTCGCCAGTATACGAAGGACGGGTCTTCTCGGTACTTTTGCCGAAAGCCGGGTCCTCCAATTCCTTGTGCTCCAGAAAAGAAGATGGTTTCGTGGACGCTGGGCTATTCAGCACCGCAGGCGGCCGATCCAGTTCTGACGCCTCGTGTTCATGAATCTCCTGAACCGACGCCGGCACCAACTAAGGCGAAGACACCTGCGAAGCCGAAGGCAGCTCCGAAGATGAAGTCAGCTTCTAAGGTGAATACACCTGCGAAGACGAAGGCCGCTGCGAAGAAGAAGCTTCAGGTCGAAACAACTCAGGAACTTGCCGATGAACCCGCGAAGACTCCCGAAGCAGAAAATACCGAGAATGAGGCGTCTGCCGCTATCGATGAGGTTGATGAGGTTGATGAGGTTGAGATCGAGCTTGATGGCAGCGACGATGACGATGAAGATGACGATGGTGTCGCAGTCGAGGAAGTAGAGCATGAAGGTACCACCTACCTCGCAGCTCCTACGGGAGAGGTCTATGACTATGAGGCGTGGACAGACCGCGAAGAGATGGTTGTCGTCGGCAGTTATGACGCTTCGTCCGGTGATGTTTCACTCAACTGATCGCCTTTAGAGATAGATAACATATAAAACATAACTACAGTTGTAGTTTTTTTTTATAACCCAAATCAGTAATCTATCTTATCTAAGTTATCTAAGTTATCTAAGTTATCTAAGACTATAGATAGAGTAATAAACAAAATTGAATCTTTAGATCTTATCCATATTAGGTTAGAACAGCCTCACAGCAAACCAACACACACTCACAAAGCTAAACACTACTCAACTCCGTTTCATCAAAGCAAAGCGAAAGAGAAGCAACATGTCTCTCGTCAATCACATCGCGCATGCATTTATCGAAGCGGCCCAAAAGACAGGTGTTGATCCCATTAAGTTCCTCGATAATATGATCTCTCAGTCAGGCAGCTTTCCGGACGCCGTCGATACAAACGACAAGGTGAATGGCGTCGAAAAGGGTTCCAAGCGCAAGTACACCCGCGTGGTCCCCGAGGGCTCCCTCCGGGAGCTTTCTGTCGGTACCTTCGGCACGGATTCTCTTGGACGCATCCACCAGGTTGTGGAGCACCGAGCCTTTGCCGACAAGACTCGCAAGGCTTGGAAGCTCGCCGCGGTGCAGAAGCCGGTTGAACGGAGTATTCCTGCTTGCGAAGAGACGGTCCTCCCCGAGATTCATGTCTTTTCAGATGGAGAGACCGCTGCCGGCGAATCGGATGCCAAGCCTCGGCGCGCCTACAACCGGGTTGTCCCAGATATCGCACTTTCTGATGTAGAAGAAGGCGAGATCCAGGAGGACGCCCTTGGACGCTCTCACGTCGCTACCCGTGTTAAGGTTCGGGGCAGTGGCACTCGTCTGACTTGGAAGTTCTTCCAGCCTGAGACCGAAAAGCGTGCCTCTGTGGTTTCGTTTTCCGAACCTCTCGAAAGTACTATCCACTCGACTCTCGTCCAAGAGCCTGCTGTCGAAGAGCCTGCTGTCGAAGAACCTACTGTGAAGACCGTGCGTGCTCGGAAGCCGTACGCTTCCATGAAGCCCGATTCATCGGCCAAGTCTCACGAGGCCGGCGACGAAGAGGAAGGCAAGGACGGCGAGACGTGGATCGTCAAGTCTTTTAGCGGAGCTAAGGGTACCCGACACGCATGGGTGCGCAAGGCTCCTAGCCATAAGGTCGAAACCCCGCAGACCAAGACCACCGAGATCAACATCGATGCGGGCAAGGGCTTCACTGCCGCTGACGTCGCCGCCATTCTTCGCCAGCTCAACGTAGCTTAGATACTCCATTTATTAAATCAAAAAAAAAAATCCCTCGCGTTCCTTCGAATCCCATTCTAACCCTATCTAGGCTCATGTACAGGTAAGTATCCCTCCCTTTTTTCTATTATCTTAGATACGTCTAAGTATTGTCTAAGTATTGTCTAAGATTTCTACTATTTGTTAGTATTGTATATAAAATTGATTTTGAGGATAATGCTATATACTACTTAAGATTTCGTTTCACCGAAAAACAACCAACCGTTTCAACAAGACTCACCAGCTTCACCAGCTTTTCGTAAACACTTACATCATGACTTCTCTCTCTGGATCTATCGCCTGCCGAGTACTCCGCGAAGATTGCCTTTGGATTGAAGAAGGACAGCGGGCGATATGTGTCACGTATAAGTACGACGTTCATACCGGAGCCATCAAGTACGCCGCGAGCGTTTTCCGCCGACGGATGCTCAACACATCCGAGATGCGTATCGAGTGGGACGATGATGGTTTCGAATACGAACTTCCCCGTGATGGCGTGGCCTTCATGGATCACAAGGGGTACTTCTATCGCGACCTTGATGAGGTCGATGTCGAGAACCATTGCGCGACCACCACACGTCGGTACAAGATCCGTCCTGCGAAGGTGATGGGCGAGCCCTATCTGTCCTACGAGGATCTCCTTAAGACTATTCGGTGGGAGATGTGCCACGGTGCTGGGTGTCGTGGTCCTCGCAATCCTCGCAAGTCCAAGAGCGGTCGCCCTGAGTCTCCTGAGTCCGTGTGCTCCGATGTTAGCTCTGTGTCTGACGTCCGAGTATCTGATGAAACGTACGAAATAAAGACCACCTTCCGTGCTCGGTACTTCGTCAATGGGCGGGAGATTTTCATCGCATTTAAGGGTCGTCCATCAACTGGCGAGATCCTTTACGGCGCCACCATCCACCGCTCGGACACAGACTACAATGGCATGGTGTGCCACAACGATGGGATCTACTTCGAGCCCACTCGTCTGTCCGAGAAGGAGATTGAGTCTCACTTCCAGACTGCCGAGGAGCGGCTTGCGAAGTGTCCGGTTCACTACATTGTTCCTTCGGAGATGCGCTCTTTCCGGAAGCAGCTGAAGCGGTCGGCCGCGCATCGCGAGGACCTGACAATCCTTATCGTTGACAATGTCTTCAAGCGTCGGGGAGGGCACTTCCAGATTCGTGGAGATCGTGTAGATCCCGATATCCCTTACTCTTCCCCTTGTCCATCCGCTTAGGCTTACTTACATAGATAGATAGTGACTTATTGTATTAAATAAAAATTTTTTTTTCTATTCTTTCTATGTTCTATCTATCTATAGATCTAAAATATAAAATTGATCTTTAGACTAATCTCTGTATTAGATTAATATCGCTTTACAGCTACACACTCAACTTTACAATGGCTTGTACCATCGACGCAACCCGTGCTACAAAACTCGGTGCTGGTGGTATTATATTTACAGATGGGCGCGGTGCGGGAAAGGCAAGATCGGCAATTGGAAACATGCAGATGGCGATTCCAAGAGATCCGATGCAGCTTCTTCCTGAGACGAAAAATACTCAGGTGGTCATGCACGGACAAGATTGTCGGAGCTACGAGAAGAATCACAGTACGACTGTTTGCTGTCTGTCCGACGGACATGGCGAACTTCGGGGCGGTGCGTCTTATGCATTCTACGCATGTCTGATCGCTCCTAGTTTGGTGCTGGCGGAGATGCATGATATTTTGAGTCTCACCGAGGCGAAGGACGAAACCGGTCTCGGGCTACTCATGGATAATCTTCTCAAGATGTTGGACTACCATCTCCGCGAAGAGCTGGTGTATACGGCCGGCGGAGGCGGAGGGGCGACATTCACGATCAACATCAAGTACATGCATCCACGAAGAGCGGGTGTAGTCTGCTCTCTCACCAGCAACATCGGAGATAGTCCAGCATTCCAGATCTTCAATGTAAGGGGACAAGGGCGGACGCTGATCGAGACTACTCGTGGATACAACGCCGACAACATCGATGGATTCAGGCAGTACGCACAAGAGTGCGCGGATTCTAATCTCCCGATCCCCGAAGTGATCGTGTCACGCTGGAATCTTCTGGGGAACTTCCAAGCTCCATGGGTGTCCGACGAAAGTGGACGCCCTAAGCCGATCCAAGTCTACCAAACTTCGGCTACGGATGACGGTGTGGTCACTGTCAAGATCCACCCTGACATGGAGCGTTTCTACAAGAACAGTCCTCCTTGGTTCAAGAGCTACTTCAAGTTTGGAGGAGTACAGTCGCATCGTGATCGTGCTGCGAATCTGGCGGCTCAGGCTCGCGGAGAGTACACCCCTATCAACTTTGGGTGTACAGTTCGGAACGGGACGGTACAGACACTGAGTTCTTTCGGTGATATCGACTCACGCAAAATTCTAGGAGAGGCTCCTAGCTCGGCAGACACAGAGATGCGACCAAACCGCGACTGGTCGCATGTACTTTCGACTCATACTACACTCCGACAGATTACTCGGCCAACGGTGGAATTCATTATGTCGGACGGTGTCAGCGATACCATGACCGATCGGGATCTGGTGAAGTGTGTCGATGATGTTGGCACGCATTCGGGTATACTTGCACAGGCCGTATGGGAGAAGATGATGACAACGGCGAGAACTCTTAACGACGGTACCGGTACCGGCAAAGACAAGCTCTTTCCGATGAAGGATGGCCAAATCTTGTGGGACGATTGCTCGATGTGGACACAGGTGATCATTCCGCCTAGGTTGAAAAAGAGCAGAGGGAAAGGTGGGCGGCGAGAAAGGCGTTAAATAGTAGGCAGGAGTATAGACAGATAACTAATACATTCACAATAAAGATTTTTTCTATTGACTAATAAAGATACTAGGATTATACAAAATTGAAAATTTATTTTTCCAAGTTTGGAAATTAGTCCCTACAGTAACATGTTCACAACATTTGCACAATCACAATACGGACCTCCATTCGGAGCATGGTCCAGACAGGCTCAGTACCAAGAGCAACTGCTACAGGCACAGTACGAAGAGCAGCTGCGAAAAATGTTTAAGTATGGTCACCCAGAGTATAGTTCCGATGAATCAGAGTACTTCTCTGATGAATCTGATAGTGAAGAAACCTGCTTGGGAAAAGTCCATGACTTCTCAACCGGCCGCGTCCCCAAAGGATGCCAATGTACTCCGCCCGAGAATCTGGAAGGAGCGGTGATCGAAGAGGTTGATGAGTCTTTCCGATTACCTCTTCATAGGAGGCTTTCCTATAGTTATCCTCATGTTCTTGAATTGATAGAGTAAAGATAATAGATTGTTCATAGATTCATTTTTCTATAAATTATAAAAAATTGGTTAAATGATACTATTAGATTATATATAGCCTATATGTAATAAGCTAACTCTATTTATAGATACTGTAAAAATTGATTTTTTTTATTTTTGATTAGATAGAACATTACTGATACGAAACATCAAACAACGAAATGTCATCCACTTGTCAAGGGTGTACTGATCTCGATAATGGAGACGGCGGAGAAAATCAGATGTCTCATATGGGTGTCGGGGGTTGTCTGTATAGTGTGTCGTCAGAAGAGGAGGAAGGATGCATCGAAGTCAAGCAGATTACGTACCATGGCAAGAACTACACGATTGACAAATCTAACAATGTCTATGAGTTGGTGTGGTCTTCTATCATGGCGCCCGGAGATCTGAGGTATGTCGGTACATTCGATGGCGAGTCGATCAAGTTTGCCTCAAAGGTTCATGACATCGCATGGTCTGGGGACAGTCCTCGTCCAGAGATGGACCCATTCGGAAAGCTAATAAAGCTCGATGACTCTCTGAATAAGATGAAAAGAGAACTCCATTCCAAGGAGACAGAACTTGCAGAGATGCAATCCCGTGCTGACGCAACTGCTGATAGATTTAGAGTTTTGACCGAAGAGTGTGAGAAGGATTTGGTCTTACTTGAAGAGGCACGACGTGTTTACGCGGAATCATTAGAAGCGAAAGAGAATGCTAAGGAGGAGGCGAGAGTAGCATCGAATGAACTTGAACTCATACCTTCCCTCGAGATGTTGAGGAAGGCCGTGAAGCGCGAGGAATTGGTACGGAAAATGGATGAGGCGAATGAGGCTTACGAGAAACAGATGATGGCATTTAAGCAGGAGATGGATGCGTTGGCTTAGATAGACATACCATTATAGATACTTCTTACAATAAACTCTTTTTTCTATTATTCTAAGTATTTGTCTATATATAGATTATATACAAAATTGATTTTGATAGGTTCAAGTTAGGTAGAACATTACTGCTCTCGGAGACACGAAAGCAAAAACTACAAACATGTCATACCAAACGCAAACCCAGGGGTTGTCTTCAGATGAGATAGAGGTGGTTCTTTGGGCGCGCGAGTATGCAACAAACACAGATAAAGCACTAACTAATGAAAAAGCCAAGACAGCATCATGTTGTGTGGTCGCAAGTCTGGCACGCGAAGTTGATAAAGAATTGTCTGAGTTGTGTGCGCGCGCCCAATGTGATGATCCTCAGTTTTGTCACCCTAGTGAAAAAAGTGTGAAACGTACACCGCTTCACATGGTGAGAAAATCCCAAGGATTTCAAAGCGCCGAAGGTTGGAGATGCGGTTGTATAAATTGGGAATGTGGAGATTACTGGTGTGCTGCCAGATTCGATAGTAAAAACAACTAACAAGACCCTCGCGAGGCTTTTCAGATGGCTGCTCTCGATCGGGAAGAGTCGGAGGAATAGATAGACATAACATTATAGATACTTCTTTACAATAAACTCTTTTTTCTATTATTCTAAGTATTTGTCTATCTATAGATTATATACAAAATTGATTTTGATAGTATTCTGTTATGTAGAACATTACTTCTCTCGCAGAGATACGAACAATGGCAAGTCAGAACCTTAGGAATTCCATCATTGATATTTTAAAACAATATTTGGTCCAAGAGGCGAATGGTACCGAAGGGTTTGAGGCATTCGCCGACGAGTTGTGCGCTGCACAGGCTAGAATGGAAGCATTGCATCCAATGTCTAAGTCTGCCCAACTCGGATTATTGCCCATTGAGGAGGAGAGGGAGGACGGTCAAAGTTCCGTTCGGATTCCGGAGACCCGCTCTTAATAGTGAAGGCTGCGATAGATACCTTACATTTTTCTATGATTCTAAGTATTTGTCTATATATAGATGAAATGTATCCTTTTTTTTAAAATTGATTTTATAGTTATTATTGTTATTAGATTAGAAAGCTCCAAACAAGCAACAACTCAACAATAATGAATATGGAAACTCATTCTCGCCCAAACGGGGCGTTGACGGAGCAAGTACGGGGCAAGCACAAAGGCTCGTTTGGGATCACTCACCCTACAAATCCGCGGGTGCCGGTTAGGAGACTGGACCAGAATTGTACGCACCACTTGATTGAAGCTAACATCGACCGCCTGAAAGATAAGCAAGGAACATGGACACGGATGAAAGAGCGGTACATACCGCCAAGCGCTCCCGGAGGATTCAGTCAGGTTCAAACAATGTGGCTTGAGCGAACGCTTAAGGAAAGCGAGACACTTGATGGAAAGTCGGTGGTTTTGGTTATGGTCGAGGATAACGACTACCTCCACGGAGACAACATCTACAAGGTTTGCTTGCTCGATGCGAACACGGGACATCACTTGTTCCGAACTGTTATGAACCACAAAGCAGAGTGGTCGAAAAATCCAATGCCATCCCACTCGCAAGGATGGTTTGTAGACTGTGGCAAGGGTGGTCTAACAGTGCGATTGCGCGCTGATGCCTCTTTCTGGGTGAGACTTGCAAGTTTCGCGGAGGTGAAAGAAATTTAGGCGAAACCGGAACTCTACAAGAAGATGCTGGAGAAGACTTCGGTTGAGAAGAGGACGGAGAAGGTGAATAGATGGCGAAAAAACTTCAAGGCGAATATCTTCTGTAAGCACGGAAGCGGTAAGAACGGAACTCTACACAAAGGAGAAGGAGCGGTCAAGAGAACTGGATGCAATATTATTGCCGACGACAAGCGACGATGGACGCGCACGAGAAGAAGTGTGATTATGTGAAGAAGCAGCCGAGTGTAGTATGAGATGTGTTTAGCTTAGATAGAATATTTTTTTCTAATTAGACTATGTAGTCTAAGGAACTATCGGTTTGATTAGAAAAAAAATTGAGTTGTTCTCTAATCCAATAAATTGATCAGAATTGCTCACTGCGCACAACACACAACACACAACACCACCAACAACAACAACATGCTTACATTTCAATCCTCTTTGTCATGGTTAGAGAATCTGATTGGTTCAGATCCACGATCGTGTCAGATCTCAGTCCATGTGGATGGAGAAGGAGTTGTCGCTTCATGTTGGTGCTCAACCGAACCCTCAGCGGGTATGGTGCTTACACAATCCGACAACGGCAAGACGTATTTGGTGTCCGAGGTCTTTGAAGGATCTTACGATCATAATGCCAACGACAACACTTCGGCTTTCCAGGTCTTCGCAACAGAACTGCTCCCCGAGTACGTTCAGATTGGGCCAGCTCCCGAAGGGAGTGCCGACCGGTTCATTGCCGAGTTGAGAGATATGGTTGCAGTCTGGCCCCAGGCACAGCACCTTGTTGATGCGGTGGATAATCATGATCTGAAGGTTTCGGTCTTCGCCCCTTGCGAACAAGGTGATGTAGAAGAGTTCTTCCCGATGTTGGTTGGACACGTTGACTTCAAGTTGGAGAAGCTGGGCGAGAGGTTTGGAATTTGTCGGGGGTTTCCCTTCCGATGGGTGCCGGGAGAACTTGTTAGATGCTTCGGGTTTCGCGAGAAGTTCAAGAACGATGATCGTCAGGCTGCCGTCAAGGCTAAGTTCGACGCTCTGGCTGGCTTTGTCAAGTTGTCGGGGTACCTTAGTCATCTTCTAACCTGGGTTAGGAAGGATGGTACTCCATGCTGGTCGGCGTTCAGCAAGAACTCTGGAGACAGCACACTTACTCTCGAAGAAGCCCGCGCGACCAATTCACGGGGTGGCTTCGCATCGGATGCTGCCAGAATCTGGAGTCCTATAGTCTCAACCCGGTTGATCCTAGATCTGGAGAAGTTCGGTATGCACGTTTGCGCCGAGACACTCAGTCTGAATGACGCCGCGCATGGCGCTGTTCCGCGAAACAACATACCGGTTGTCACAACCATGGGTCGTGGAGTAGTAGCTCACAAGGGAGCTCACGGCTGGGAACTCGCAAATCATCGTGAGAAGGGCTATGTCTCTTTCGCGGGCTTCAAGGATACGATCGAGGTCTGCAAGGCCTACGGTCTACCTGTCTGTTCAGCCGTGATTGCGACAGGCCCAGCTGCTAAGATGATCATGGAGCGTCTAGGATCAGGACCCGAGAGGGATCATATGACCTATCTTCGGTATATGGCTCTGGTCGCTGAAGTCTCTGCGAAGTATCCTGAATTACTTGTAGTTTACGAGGGTAGCCACGACCACATGGAACTTCTCGGTAATTGCCTTGAGGGTCTTGTCTTGCACGTCATCGAAGAGGGCACTGAAAAGACTCATGATGAGTTGGTGGGACAGATCGAGTCGGGCTTGGAGGTTGCGGTCGAGAAGTGGAAGCTTCCGGGCTACACTGGACGTACCATGGGAATACGTGAGGCTATCAAGAAGGGGTTTTTGAAGAACCTCGGTGAGTTCGATGCCTTCATTACCTCATGGGCTGAATGGTGGTGTATCTCTCCAGAAGGAATTGAGTACTGGAGGGACTTCTACTGGAAGGTCGCTCTTCTTGGACATCAGGAGGATCCGAATCCTGATCATCAAGTTTGCCGACACATTCGCCTCTGCGATCAGGTACATGCCGAGTGGGAGATTTTGGACAAGGCTTCTCTTAAGACCGAACGCGAGAAGGTCTCTCTTGAACGAGCACGGGTTATCGAAGATGCAGACCCGGTTCTGGTAGGACCTTGTACTATCGTCGTTCCTGGCGCCAAGGACTTTTCCGAGATTGAACGTGTTCTTAAGACCAACTACGTCGAAAGCACTACAAAGAAGCCCAAGAAGTCATGGACCGGCTATGCTCGGCTGACGTCCACGCCTTGTAGATCTACAAGCGATACCGGACCTGTCTATATGCTTCCGCTGGGTGCTTCGGCTCCAGAGTGGTTGGTGAAGAAGTACGAAGAGTTTAAGGATTCTGCCACGCTAGTCGTTAATGTTTCGAAGTTGGTTCCCGCCATTCATCAGACAATTCGCCAAAAGAACGCCGCAGAGGTAGCGAAGGCTGGTGTCATTACCCCGATGGAACAGGAGCTCAGAGATGAAATCGACCGTGTCATTCGGAGGTTGGAGAAGGACATTGAGCCTAGCCCCCTGGGCATTATACACCGTCCCAAGGTGTTCCTCCCGATAGCTCCACAGTGTATGGGTAAGTCCCGAGTATTCGAAGCTCTCAAGGGTAAGATCGAACACTGCTCGGCCGATTACTACATGGGAAAGACATTCGATTGGACTCGGCTGCCGGATTGCCACTTTCGATGCGCCATGGATGTAGTTAAGGCGATTGAGAATGGCCGCGACTCTTGGGTAGATAACACCAACCTTAAGGGTTGGGAAAGGGCGATCTACCATGAAATCTGTCGGGTGATGAATGCTGAGTTAGTGCCGATCGTTATCCTTCCTGAAAGGTGGCTGATTTCCGATAACTTTGACGAGATACTTGAAACCTTGGTTGTGCGCGCGCACCAGCGGGCGCGTGAGACTGGAAAGACTCTGGGAGACGACCCTCGTGGCGTGATCGTCAATGCCATCACCAATTCTCGCGCGGACTACAGGGCTTCAAGCTTTTGCGACAAGGATGTCTCGCCTCTAAATACCTGGTTGAACTGGGCGCCCGTGCTAAATCGGGCTATGGGGATATCCATCGAGAAGGGTCGTACACTCCTCTTTCGCTCCGAAGAGCTCTTGTCCCAGATCGGAATCTCGCTGACCGATCCGGTATTGTCGGGTCCGGTCCGAACACGGCAGCGTCTCCTAACCCAGATGAAGCGTGGATATGGAGAGGGCCACATCACCATTGTCGGACCAACGGAGCGGGAAAGGTTGGACAAGGCCTTAGCCAAGAAGATCCAGAAGCCAGCAGGTTTGGCCGAGGAGCTCGCCCTACATCCAGCGATGGAACTTCCAGAGTACAAGGGCATTGGATGTGCGTCTGACGCAAAGGGTCATGAGGTATTCTACTTGGTCTATCACTGGCCTTGGGCTCAGAAGCTTCGCGAGTCTTGGGGCCTTACAGATTCAAGAGACTTCCACGCAACTGTTCTGTGGACCGGGGAGAACGATATCCATGGTGTAGGGAAGGGTATAGATACATTGGTTCGGGTATAGATACACATACAGATACAAATATAGATAAAAACATAGATAGATTTTTTCTATTAAATGGTTAAGTAAAAAAAAAATTGATCACTCTTATCATTTCTATACTATAGAAATCATGGAAGCCATAACACCCACCCAAATTGATGGACACTCCCTCTTGGGAGGGAATATACCAACTCCTTTCGGAGGAGGTTTTCCGATACTAGGAGGTAATCCTGAGGGTGTTGCTCCAACTGTGCCTTATAACATTCCGCAGGTAGAATCTACAGAACATTTTACCCTTCCACCTGTACAAGATAATCCGATGTGGCAGAGGAGAATGATAAAACAGCGGGCTCGGCATAATAGGATCGATGCTATATCCCGTTCTCAACAGACTTTGACGTTAGATGTGTCGGCTATCAAGAATCGGCTTACAAATCTGCTGAAGAGACTGGAATCTCTAGCGCCAAAGAAGGCTAAAGATCAGATAGAGAGCCCATTTCTATATCGGGGTGATCTAGAGTCCCGGAAAGCGGCTCTCAAGGTTCGTAGGTGGATCATCCGTAGAAGCAAGTTCAACTGGAAGTACCATCGGGGAAAGCTGAACAAGAACAAGCCCGGAAGGCTCAAAGATGCCGACTTGACTGCTCTGCTGCATTTCGCCGAGATCTTAGGGATCACCGTCGGCTACAACAAAGAAACCAATGACCTTTGGTTTGAAAGAGACGTTGAAGGAGAAGACATGGAAATAGATGGACTAGATACAGGCGGGCAAGCTATCAGGATGATGTTGACTCTCGCGATGTTGTCTGGTGAAGGTCCCGGAGGAGAGACTAAGAGGATGGTTCTGGATGTTTTTAGTGATGAGGATAGGAAATTGGGAAAGAAGGGCAAAGCCTGTATGCTCTATATTCAGGCGAGAATGTGGAGCCTTGAGGTTGGGCAGAGTTTTACGGTCGAGAACGGAGATCCAATGAACAGCGATGCTCCTACCTTCGATAACTACGTTTCTCTCTTTATCCTTTTCAAAGAGCTCTTTGGTGTTTATTTTAGTATTATATGGAGAGATGGGGGACATACAATCAAGCGGGAGAAGTATCCTATTCCATTGTTTCGGGGAAAAGGTTGGAGTATAGACAATAGTACTTCTGGAGAAGCGCTGACTATTGATCTTGACACGCATCTAGTAGACCAGGTGCTGATGGGGGCTATTGCTCTTCGCGCAAAGGGTAAAGATTTTAGACAGATCGTAATCAAGACCAAAATTGGAAGAGACTACCATCCGGGAGCTATGATTAGTATAGCCCGGGCAATGGGAATGGAGATTGAAGATAGTAAGCCGGGTAAACCCGAAGAAATCAAAGCGTGGCTGTCTCAACCTTCTGAGATGATGAGAACCATAGTCATTCATTAATAAATACAAAGATATAGTTTTTTTTTTTTATTTATTTAAACAAACAAAACTGAAATAATATAATGTTTGTTAAGAAAGATACTGCTAAAATATACCAAGTATATATACCATCTAATCAATTATTTGGAGATCAAATATCTTTAGTGGAACTTACAACTAGAGAGATTGATAGTCTTGGAGAATGCAAAGAAATAATTATTGAGGATAAAGATGTTAATAAATACATGATATTAAATCATCTTAAGTCTAACGGTTTTCTAGAATACAGTACTAAAGATGAAGTTATTTTTAAATCAGCATTAGATAGACTTAATACTAAAAAGGATAGTTTTAGTTGGTTAAATAATTTATTTGAATGGTTTGATATTAATCTAATTAGACTTCCTAGCATAGATATCAAGCTAACTTTCTGATAAAATTGAGTATAATAACATACTTTATTTTTAGTAAATCTCCCGAAGGAACAACCCCAATTGACATGACTTTCATGAGAATTAGAAATGGAGCTATAGAAATTTTGCAGGCAGGGAGATACCTATATGGGAATGCGAAGGTAAGTGATGAAGATCTTCGGGCCACATTGATGGAGTCAATTACGAAAGTTCCTGGTCTCACTTCCGAACAGGTCGATAAGATTCGGCCTGAACTGATCCCGATAGTGTTGGGAATTGAGCCCAATGGCTTCGACACCAATAAGGTTAGTGACGATTTTGTGAAGGAAATGGGGATGAGAGGAGCTCCGGCGGGTACCTGGAGCCTATATGGGTCTCATGGCGGTATGTGCTATCGCATGCATTGCTCTAGTAGTGAGAAGCTCTCGATGGCACAAGAGTACGAAGATGATCAGAGGGTTCTGAAGATGATGGTATCGGAAGGGTTTTTACAGATAAAGGACTACGAGCAAGAGGACGTACAGCGAGTATTAGTCGCGGCCTTCCCTCAAAGTACTCTGTAGATTAGATCTACTTAGAAATAAGAATAAATAAAATTGAGTTGATGAACAGTACTGTAAGATATTTGCGCCTCCTTAGCTCAGTGGTAGAGCATCGGATTCTTGATCCGAGGGCCGCGGGTTCGATCCCCGTAGGAGGCTTATGATTTCACCCAGAATAGTCGCAAAAAGGTTCACCTGCTACTCACGTCAGGTCTTGCCCTTCGGGTGGGAAACGGGAGGCTTTCTAATATTAAAAAATTATAATAGAAAGCGCAAAGTGCAAGTCTCCTTTACGAAGAGAGAGCAATGAGCACAGAGCAAAACTCAACTGCCCACTTCACGGTGGGACGCAAGTCTTAAAAAGCAAGGGATTAATAATTTACGTATTAAGATCCAGCAAGGCGAAATGTTCACACTGAATCTTGGCCGGTCCTTAATTGGGCTTAGTGGGCATCAGAGCCCAATGTGAATGAAACCACACTGCGACAACTACCAAGCATGGGATGAAATCTTTTTTTTTTATTTTCTAAGTAGTAAAAAATTGAATTGCATTTTTAAAATATTTTTAAATAAATGTCAGACACCTTTGACCCAAGTTTTCACATAGATGACAGCACATTATCTCAACGTGAGAAAGGTCTTAGCCGTATAGATAAACTTAAATTAGAAAAAGTGGGAGGTAAATATTATCTGGGATATGACGATTCTGTTTACTCTTTCGAAAAGTCAAAGCGTATATCTAGGTTTGACAAAGTGTGTCTCCATACCACGAGGAAAATTATGCGTCCAGGTAATAATTGGTACGGGTTCTCATCATCTAGTAGATCATATGATTTCGGACACGCAATTCCAAGGCCGGACTATGATTGGCGTGTCGATTCTTGGAATTGCGTGGCGACCGATAAACCGTGGTGGCGTGGTGTTTGGTTAATTGCCAACGAGAGTGAGGATGGAAAGATTTATCTGTTTACTCAAGACGAAGATAAAAGGTCATGGAATCCTGGTTTTTATTCATTAGATGGTCTTGAAAAAGTAGGTTCTATATTGGATGGACTTTTCTGTCTGGACAATGACGAAGATAGTTCAGGTCATACTACACAAGTTGAATCTTCAGAAGATGAAGAATGCGAATACAAGGAACTGATTGATTGTGAATCTTGGATGTATAAAGGTATAAACTATATAGTAAACCCAGATAATGGAAATGTCTATGATGCGGATAAGTGGGAGGAAGGTGACGGCGAATGGATCAGTGATGCTCCCGACCCCCGGGGGCTGCTCTTGTTAGGAACGCGAAAACCTAACACGAAAGATGGGGTATTGGTTATGTTAGATGGGAGCAGTCCACGATCTTTAAAGACACAAATGATTAACACCCCTGACGAGTTATCTTCTACAGAAGACCAAGAGGATGAAGTTGAAGAAATAGAGATAGAATACGTCGCAACAATTAAAAAGACGTTAGCAGAACGCCAAGAAGAGAGTCTGGCAGCTGCAAAAGCTCGGGGAGATTACATAGACCTGGAGTCTGAGGAAGAACATTCTACAATTTTAGTTGACTCTGGAACCCAAACTAACACTCATGGTATTAAGACAAACATAGAGGCTATAAGGATTGCTTTGGGGATTGATGAAAGTCCAAATATGGTTTATATATTACATACAGCACAGATGCTCATGGGTGTAAGATCTGAAGGGACTATTCCAACTCAAATAGAATTCATGCAGGGTTGTTTGGGTATTTAGAACTACAAACTTAATTAAAAATTTGAGTCAAATAACATATTGTTTTTTTATTTAAAACTTATCCTATGTTAGAGATAAGAAATGGATTCTAACGCTATTGTGGAAGCCTGGGTAGGGGAAGATTCATGCCCTATTTGTTTAAGTGATGAGATAGATAATAAAATAGAGACTAAATGTCGACATACATTTTGCAATGATTGTTTAAATGAATGGCTCAGATTAGATAATACTTGCCCTATCTGTAGACAACACTCTCCGATAAAGACTCCCACTAAATTATTAGATATTAGGTGTCAAAGATTATTAGGTCCATTGGTGAATTTTAAAGTTGATGGGTTAAAGAACAACTTATGTATGAGGTTGATTAAAGGTAAAAATTGCTTTCTTACTATTAATGGTAAATTCTTGCGGATTAAAACACAGTTTGGTTTAACAATATTGAAGACGAAGGTTAATACTGTTAGGCATGTAAAGCCCGAGGATAACAAGATAACTATAGCATACGTATCCTCAGGGACAAAGGGAATGGGTCTTTGTAGACACAAAAAAGAGATAAACGAAAATGAGTTAACTTTCAATATTTCAAGCAACCATCTTGCGGAGGAGATAGTTGATACGATGAAGGAATGGTTCACCGCCGCTCAAATATACGCACAGGAATTAGCCGAAAATAGTCAACAGCGTACTAGTATTTCATTATCTTCGTATTCTTCTTATTCTTCTTATAGAAGTTATTAGATTTACAAATTTTTTTTTTTTTAAATTGATTGATTATGAATTATTTTAACAATATTTAATTATGGATCAGATTAAGAACATTTTTAAAGAGATTAACTCTAAAGAAACATTCATTTCGGCAAGGAATTACATTAAAATGATTGGACTGGATAAGTGTCTGGAGTATATGCATCAAAGAGGTTTTGTTGATTATAAAGGACAATTAACAACAACCATGAAACCATTTAACGCATTTGTTCGAATAGTATCTGGTGCTATGCCTCAGGACCGTCCCGGATTAATGATAAAAGAAAATAGTTTAATAGATGATAAATATAAAGGAAAATATATAGTTGCGTATAATTTAGAAGATATGGATATAAATTGGAATAGTAATAATTGGAAAAATAAAAGAAGCTTCTATGTCGAAAAATCATAGATTTTTGTTAATTAATGATCTTTCATGGATTTGTTTTATAATATATTATTTTTTGGTCTGAATGATAATCTTGATTGTGCGATTAAAATATTAAGGAAATGAAAGAAGTGTCTCGATCATACGCTAAAAAGCAAGGCTGGTCTAAGAATTTAGGTCTATTTTTCCAGGCATATCCCCTTAATAGTGTACAGTCATTGCATCTTCATATGGTAGATATGAATAATTTAGGTGGATCAAGTACTACATCTAAATATAAAAATTTGTCTTTAGATGTAGTACTTGATGTATTAGAACTAGAGAATCTAAATAGAAAACTAATTAATTTCAAAATAATCTAATTAGTAAGTTTTATATTATGTGATATAAATTTGATTTAAAAAATATTCACATTATTTTAATATAAACAGATTCAAAACTAGAACATGCAAATTTTTGTCAAAACACTAACCGGAAAAACAATTACTCTTGATGTTGAAGCATCAGACAGCATCGAGAACGTCAAGTCCAAGATCCAGGACAAGGAGGGCATCCCTCCTGATCAGCAGCGTCTTATCTTTGCGGGCAAGCAGCTCGAGGATGGCCGAACTCTTGAGGATTACAACATTCAGAAGGAGTCCACCCTTCACCTGGTACTTCGGCTTCGAGGTGGAATGCCCGCAATTGGGATAGATCTTGGAACTACTTATAGTTGTGTTGGAGTATTCAAAGATGGAAAGGTTGAGATTATCGCCAACGATCAGGGAGCTAGAACTACTCCATCATATGTCGCTTTCACCGATACTGAACGGCTCATTGGTCCAGCGGCCAAGAATCAGGCTTCATTGAATCCAACCAACACAGTTTTTGATGCCAAGCGACTAATTGGTCGAGAATTTTCAGACACAACAGTTCAGATGGATATGAAGCATTGGCCTTTCACAGTAGCCAATTCTGGAGGTAAGCCTAAGATTGAAGTTGAGTATAAGGGCGAGACTAAACAGTTTTGGCCCGAGGAAGTATCTTCTATGGTTCTAACAAAGATGAAGGAGACCGCCGATGCTTATCTAGGATCCGAAGTCAAGGATGCTGTTATCACTGTCCCCGCCTACTTTAATGATGCTCAGCGACAGGCTACCAAGGATGCTGGACACATTGCTGGCCTGAATGTTCTTCGAATTATTAATGAACCTACGGCAGCGGCGATTGCCTATGGTCTCGATGCGAAGGCTACACAGGAAAAGAATGTTCTTATCTTTGATCTTGGAGGCGGTACTTTTGATGTGTCGGTTCTAAGCATTGATGAGGGTATCTTTGAGGTCAAGTCAACTGCGGGTGATACTCATCTAGGTGGAGAGGATTTCGATAATCGACTTGTAGAGCACTTCACCAAGGAGTTTAAGAGAAAGACCAAGAAAGATCTATCAGGGAACAAGCGCGCACTGCGGCGTCTTCGTACCGCTTGTGAGCGTGCTAAGCGTACACTTTCTTCTTCTGCTACGGCAAGTCTAGAAATTGATGCCCTTTTTGAGGGGGAGGATTTTTACTCGTCAATTACACGGGCAAGATTCGAAGAACTTTGTTCTGATCTATTCCGAGGAACTCTTGAACCAGTAGAACGTTCTCTTCGTGATGCTGAGCTAGATAAGAGTGGAATCGATGAAGTTGTTCTTGTGGGTGGCTCTACTCGGATTCCAAAGATCCAGAAGCTTCTCCAGGAATTCTTCAATGGAAAGGCGCTAAACAAGGGAATTAATCCAGATGAGGCTGTAGCCTATGGTGCCGCAGTTCAGGCGGCTGTGCTTAGTGGGGAGAATCCCTCAGAGGTTGGGGATATTCTCCTACTTGATGTAGCTCCTCTGTCTCTGGGACTAGAGACCGCCGGCGGGGTAATGACATCGCTAATTAAGAGAGGTACAACTATTCCTACCAAGCAGACACAGACATTTAGCACGTACGCAGATAATCAGCCGGGTGTTACGATTCAGGTATATGAAGGTGAACGATCTATGACCAAGGACAATAATCGTCTCGGTCAGTTTGAACTATCTGGAATTCCACCTGCGCCTCGTGGTGTCCCACAGATTGAGGTCACTTTCGATGTAGATGCCAATGGTATTCTGAATGTATCCGCTCTAGAAAAGGCCGGGGGTAAGGAGGAGAAGATTACTATTCAGTCAGATCGCAACCGTTCGCAGGATGAGATTGACCGTATGGTCAAGGAAGCCGAGAGCTTTAAGGCAGACGACGATCACCAGAGGGCTCGTGTAGAGGCCAAGACGGGTCTAGAGAGCTACGCATATCAGATTAAGCAGTCAATGGATGATGAAAAGCTGGCTGGAAAGATCTCCGATGATGACAAGGCATCGGTTAAGACCAAGGTAGAAGAGGTTCTCAGTTGGTTGGATGAAAATCAGACGGCCGAAAAGGACGAGTATGAGCATCAGCGAAAGGAGCTAGAGTCGGTTGTCAATCCAATCATGTCTAAGCTTTACGCGCAGGGAGCGCCTGATGGTGGAATGCCTGGAGGAATGCCGGGAGGGATGCCTGGAGGGATGCCTGGAGGGATGCCGGGAGGAATGCCGGGAGGGATGCCTGGAGGGATGCCGGGAGGGATGCCTGGAGGAATGCCGGGAGGGATGCCTGCTGGAATGGCCTCTGAGAGTGGGGCTAGTGTAGAAGAAGTAGATTAAGAGTATAACATATTCTAATATATATATCATAATTTATTAAAATTGAAAAAATATTTTTTTTTCTATTTCTAACAAGTAGCAATATGTCTCAAGATAATTTACGATCCACTTCAATAACATTGTCTTATATTTTGAGACATGGTGCAGAAAAGGAGGGCATTACCATAGACAGCGGTGGGTGGGTGTGGCTATCAGACTTGCAGAAATTTGGGAAGTTGAGACATCTCACTAATAAGGTTCTTTCTCAAATATTGGAAAGAGACGCCCCACCACAAGGAAAAGGTCGTTTCAGGGTAGAAAAGACTGATGATGGGTGGAGGGTACGAGCGAGCCAAGGACATAGTATAACTTCTGTCAAGGAAGAGAAGTTGCTTACAGTGATTGACTCTGCTGAGTTTTTCCCATTGGTGACACATGGTACTTTTTACAAGGCATGGAATGGAATCAAGAGCGGTGGTTTAGATAAGATGGGACGGAATCATATACATCTCGCACCTGGACATCCCGGTGATGAAGGAGTGTATTCCGCGCGAGTTGAGACGGCCGAGATAATTATTGAAATAGATTTAGATAAGGCTATAAAGCGGGGAATCCCATTTTACATATCAGATAATAGGGTGATTCTTACGCCCGGACCGATACCAACAAGCTTCTTTAGTAGAGTTTACGATAGCAAGACAGGTAAGGATTTGTTAATAGATTGATTACTTAAAAAAAAAACCAAAAAAAAAGTCTATGTTTATAATAATCAATTATAGTATCTTTTGAGAATATACTGACAAGCTACTTTATCGCATCTAATACTATTGACAGAGGGACTGTCAGAGACACGCCAGTATTTAGGGAATCAACCCATTTTTTTTATCTAATTAGAACTAAGATAATAGAAAAATTTGAATTTATTTTTTTATACTATTAATAGAAAACTTGACTTGACAGTATGTCTGATGTCCTACCACCCCATGACTTGACTTGTCCGATCTCAAAGGATCTGATGAACGACCCCGTGTCAGTGACACATCACGGTGTCGATTATACCTTTGATCGTGTCTGTCTTGATACATGGAAGACTACACCGGGTGGTGATCAGAACCCCCTAACTATGTTGTCTGGGTTTCGCGAAGCAATCTGTAAGCCTAACCAAGATGTGATGGAGCGTGTTTTCGAGTTTAGGAAGACTCACGGAATGGATACCGATGTTGATACGGAAAAGATAAAGTTGGAACCGTTTAGCGATTACCAACAGATCCAGGATGATGAGGCTGAAGCTCGGCGTCTCGACATAGAATTGAATGGGATTGCCGTACCCCCGCCACGGATTTTGCAAGTCCATATCCGGGGCCAAGATGGTATCGAGACACGCAATGTATACGTTCCATCGTCTCTTTGCTTGTTGTATGACCGCATTCCAGAGATGCGCGGTTATTTAATGCGCCTCTTCGTTTCTCACGCGATGACACTTGAAGACGGCGAGCGAGAAGGATCTATTGTTACTGAACCCTCCGTATCCGGACAGGAACCCCAAACTGATATCGTCCAGCAGGGTCTTTACGAAGATCAGTCTCAACGAATCTTCTCTGGTCCTAGTTTTTCGGAGGCACATAGTGATTTAGAAAGTGTATTAGCATCTAGATCAGAGCCGACTATGGAACCCGTGTCAGACACAGTCATCGAGCCTCCCGAAACCGGATTTGCGGGAATGAGAATGGGATTTCTTAATTAGATATCATTTGTGTGTATATTTAAAATTGATATTTTTTTTTTCCTACTAATTAGAAACATTCAAAGTATGATATCGGCATTTATTCTTTTTGGACTTGTTTACGGTTCTCAAGCCAACTACACAAATTGGACGTGTCCATCTAATAGTGTGGAAGGGAGGGGGCGAGTACTTCTTGCATATGTAGATACACTAACTTTTCGTGAAGGACACTTCACAACTGGAAGACGAGAGAATTCAATTAATCATATCACTTGCCTTGGGAGATCGGGGTGTAGCTTAAAGCCCGGAGTGATTCAGTGCAAAAACAAAGGCAGTAATGGTACAGACATTCAATGGGAATGTGAAGCAGAGATGGATTATAGGTATACATTCGGGAAGGTTCATGTAATTTGTGAGGGTTATGATGGAAAGACCGATCCCTACATTTTGGAAAATAGTTGTGGTTTAGAATTCACACTACATAGGAAGTTCCCAAAGAAGAGATATCCATTGGGGAAGTTCTTAAATCTTATATTCTTGCTACTGACACTTTCCACCTGTGTATTTTCTGGTCAGAAGCGTGAGAGATACGATTTCTTGCTAGGTGTAGGTGCCGGATATGTGGCTTCAGGTTTATTCAGATACAGTAGGGCACAAAGAGGCTTCGGCGGAATGGAAATATCCCGAGAATTTGGATCAACAGTTAGGAGATAATATGTTATTATTAACCCATAAATTTGATTTTTTTTTTTAATTATACAATTGATAAATGTATATCAGACAAGATACTTTAGATGATAGTAATCGGATAAAGTTTTCTCTATATAACATTAATGGTTTTCCTCAAAATATAATTAATAATATTGGTAGTATAGTAAACATATATTTAGATAAAAAAATAGTAGATAATTTGAATCCGTTTTTACCTATTACAATAAAATCAGATAAAACTATAAAAGAAGAAATAGATACAGAAATAAAAAAAAGCTTAATACACAAAGGCTTTATGGAATTAAATCCCAGAGATTATCAGATAATAAATGAAATTATAGAAAAATTAGATAAATCTTTAGAGTCTCGTTCTCCCACGCCTACCAATAGTCCAGAGTTTATATTAGAAGAAAATACATCTTCTGATTCGGAATAACTACATATTATTATATTCTATACACCTTGTTATATTCTATATAAGCATTAATATAATTAATAGGCATTATTGCCAGTCTTTCTGGGGATATAGATACAAGTATAGCTCCATGTTTTTTTATTTTAGATATTATTATACGGACTCTAGATATGTAATCATTGCCCTTAAAATTTGTTGCTATGTATTTTTCTAGTTGATTTGGCCAGTCTGAAGTATGCTCGGTATCCTGAATAACTGCCTCAATTATAGAGACAATTAGTTTTGAACCATCCATATTAGTTATTTATTTATGTATAATTTTATTTTTTTTATCAATTTTGTAAGCTGTATATTCAAACTAAATTATTAAATTTAGATTTCATTAACTTCTAAAGTTAACATAACTCATATTTTTTAGAATAAAATTGATATTTTCTTTTTGCGAGTTTAAAAGAATAATATTCTCTCTGATGAGTGTGAGTGCTAACTGTGATCTAATCTTGAAGTGTTTTAAGAGTAAGCGGTCCAAGCGCGCGTCCGCCGTCTTAAAGGCGGATGTAGATGAAGAGACAATGAAGCGTATAGGTAGGATGTTGTTCAACTGTTACCATACTAAGAGTGAGAGTCCAGTGATTCGTCCTGAGTGTTATTATACTTACATTGGCAATACCTTTGCGATGAATATAATAGTAGAAATTATGATGAAAAATAATAGTGAAAATGAGATTCCAAAGAGTTATTTTAATCCCAAAACATTTGTGGAAAACATGTACTTTATGGAACTTTTCAGTAGTAAGAAGCTTGAAATAGAATCAATATAGTATATTTAGAATAAAATTGAAATAAATTAAAAATAGATTTCATTAATAAATTTTTCTATAAACATGGAGAGCTTTCAGTCTATGTTGTTTCGATACACAACTTCCGGAATATTGTCTAATCACTTTGACAGCCAGCAAGACATGATTCAATGTATCAATGATGATATGCAACGGATCAATGGAGGAGAATCTGCTGAGAGTGTCGTTAGTGGAAGACATAAAGAGATGGGCGTCTTTACAAAATCATTAGATAATGAATCTTATAGAGAAGATAAGATTTTTAGAAAGTCAACTTCAGCTGGCGTTATAGTTAGTTCAGATTCTCTTAGTAATAATGTAGATGAGTGTCCCGAATCTATAATTCTTAATGCGCTATGGACCGGTCCACCTGTGAATATCTTAGAATCAACCGCACCTACCACTAAACTAGATGTTAGGAAGAACCGTAAAACATTACGTAGTATAATTCTAAAAAGATTAAATTTTATATAAATAAATATTTGATATAAAATTGATATGTTTTTTTTTAATTTAATATTAAAAAATATGGAATTAAATTCTGCGGATCTTTTAAAAAAAAAAGAAGACGAGTGGGTGGCAATATTAGGAAATATTTACGATGTTTCAGAATTTGTAGATAAACATCCTGGAGGTTCAGATGTGATAAAAGAGTGGTATGGACGTGATGCTACGAATGCCTTTTTAGAAATTCATCCCTCGGGACAAAAGAAGTTATTGAATACTTGGGGAGAAGATGGGATGAGTTCTAATTTGAGGGGCACCCTAAAATTAGAAGAAGATTCGCGTGATTACAAGAAACTCTATGGATTTTTATATGTTGGAAATACAAAAGAGAGTGATATACTTTTAATCATTTTTGGATTTTTATTTATATCATTTATAGGATCTTTATATGGATGTTATAAATTAGCATTAGTACTGTTCATGATAGGTATAGAATTAATTTATATGAATTTTAAACTTGTAGATTTACCCGATGATTTAAAAATAAAAGTGAAAAATGAATAATATTATATAATATAATATAAAATGCCTAGTTATTACAGGCTAAAACAAGATTTTAGATACATACCAAAGGATAGTATAGTTGAGAAATATTTAGGCCACACATATGGTTGTATAAATGACAATTGTTTAGCGGTAGTATATGATACTATTTTTTTAGGGATACCGAAGATTCTATTAGAGATTACATATCCCGATATACCCGATGAGAATAATAAGAAAAGAATTCAGTGTATTATAAATTAAAATTGATTTTTTTTTTGATTTTTTTGATTGTATTAAGATGGCTATTATGAATAATCCAATTCTAACCTATACAGCTTTCATATTATCTTGTATTTTTGGAGGAGGTTCCATTATTAGATTGTATGGCGATACTTGTGGACTATCTATATTAAATCCTTCTAGTTGGTTTGGTTCTGCCGTACTAATGGGAAGTCCTTGGTGTCGCGGATTAAATTGGATGGGTTTCATCGTATCTAGTGTAATAGAGAACATATGGTATCATTTAATAGCAAGTTTTATTGGTATCGTTTATAGTTTTTCGGGAGTTAATGCTAAGAGTGCGAATCCTCCCGACCTAAATAGGCCTGGAACAAGAGTCCATGTTAACGCTAAGTAGTTGGTTAATATTGTTTAGTTCTTTAGATTATTTTTTTTTGATAAAAAATTGAAAAACCATTTAAGGCTAATATGTTAAGTAGAACAAAGCAATAATGGCAAGCAACACACACACAACTCGAACTAACTCTATGGCAGATGCTCTCCGGGGGTGCGCTAATCGGGTGTACGGCGAGAATGGTGCTCTCAAGGAGGAGAAGACAGATTACCCTCATGTCCAGGGTATGAGCGACTCGATCCGTTCAGGAAATAGCGCTCCAACTTTCGATGAACTTCGAAACGCTCGCGAATGGATGGATAAGATGGTAGATTATGCTGTTCGGAACAAGGATCCGATCGCTCTGCGCGACGCATTTATCGCCGTTTTCGTTAAGCGTCATCGCGATGAGGGTGAGGGCGAGAAGGCTATCGGACTGGAGTGGTTTATGCGGATTCACGACCATTTCCCGCAGACTGCGAAGGATCTCGTCTGCGCCGACGTTCTTGGACTCTACGGATGCTACCAGGATTACAATCGCCTACTGAAGATGATTTCTGATCGACAGAGTCCTGGGAAGGAGCTAACTCCCGGGTCTACTGTCCGAACTACTTCAGTGTCTGAGGCTACAAAGATTCATGGACTTTACGATCTTGCTATCAGCATTCGCTCGGCCATGCTCGATGTCCGGACCCGTGATCTGAAGGCTCTCGACAAGTACCTGAAGGATTGTTCTTGTATGGAGGCAGCGAGTCATTGGTCCCGAAAGGGCGTACGTGGATTTGAGAGCCTACCTGGTGGGGATCCCCGAATCCCATCGGATCCAAGTGCCCGTGTCGCAGTCCTTCGGGCGTACCTAGACAAGACGATGGTCAAGGAGGATGGAGAGGATGATTCTACAGTGTACCCCTATCTGGACAAGGTTTCTGCTCGTCTCCAGCGCAAGGTCCTACCAATTAACATCTCTCTTGCTGGAAAGTGGGTGGGCAGCGAGGGCCTCTCATGGTCTAAGAAGATCCGCATCATGACTCCCTATTCGGTGGTCGCAGAGGTAGAGTCTCGCTACATGGCCGATCCATATCTGAACTTCATGATTCGTGGTGGAATGAGTATCAAGAGCTCTACTGGACCGGTTCCCTTCCCTGTCGAACGTCCTATTCCAACTGGGGCTAAGAGCCAGTGGCGCAAGCGGAATGCGGCTCTTCGTACTACTCTCGACATTCCAGAGGTGAAGATGTGTCGGGGCGAGTATGACAAGCTTAACTGGGAGCGGGTATTCGCTCGATGCCTGAAGATTTGTGGTAAGGCTTTTCTGAACGAGCTTCGGAAGAAGCCCCCAACTCCATCGGAGGAAGGCACGGGTAATCGACACCCTCATGATGCTCGGCGTGTAGCTGCCCGACAGAGTCTTCGGGAGTTTTTCCATGGAGACGGTGCTGTCAAGCTCAATGCTAGCGGTCTACTTCCACACGAGCTGGCTCACAAGGCGATGTCCACCCACTCCACTGCTGAGTCTGATCTCAATAACGCTCTCTGGGAGGCGATGAAGGCCAACACCAAGGAGAAGCTCCAGGCAGCCCGCGATCAGATGGTAGTCGAGATCGAGAAGGGAAACTTCACGATGGATGAGTCTAAGGCTCGCATCGTCAAGGCGATGCGCTCTGGGAACTTCCTGGCTATGTCGGATACCTCTGGGTCTATGACTTGGGATGATTCGGGCCGATGCACGAACGGGACGCCTCCTAACCGACCGTATGACGTCTCTGTCGGACTCGGGGCTTTCATGGCCCAGTGTAGCAATGATGCTTGGGAGGGTCTGTGTATCAGTTTCGCCGATGATCCGGTGATCTTCGATGTCAAGGGTCTCAAGTCTTCGGATGCTTATCGCAAGATCGTCTCTGGTAGTCGTGGGTACACCACTGACCTGATGAAGGCTATGACTCGGGTGCTTAACTTCATGTGTGATCACAATGTTCCTGAGGGAGAGGAGCCTGTTCTCGTAGTCTTCACTGATGGAGAGTTCGATAACACAGCGCTCAACCGCAGTAGTAGCGGCTGGGAGACTACCTATGAGAAGATCGTACATGCTTATGTCTCTCGTGGTCGCAAGCGGGTTCCTATGATCGTCTGGTGGAACCTCAAGTCTCAGCGGATGGGCGTCCAGACCAAGGATAACTGTCCAGGTGTTCTCCACCTCCAGAGTAAGAACCCAGCACTCTTCAAGTTCATCCTGTTCGGCGAGGCCATGCCTGATACCGAGAAGAAGGTAGTGGTGGACGGCAAGACTACCACGGTGAAGACCTCGTCGGCGACACCTTACCTTGGATTCCGGAAGATGGTGGATCAGGCCATGTGGAGTCCGGTGGATGAGGTGCTGGTGCGATCTCAGGAGGGGCTTCTCTCAAAGTACCATGGCATGCCTCTGGAGGATGAGTAGATTATAGATTATAGATTATAAATAATTTTTTTTATTATTATTAAGTAAATATTAATAAAATTGATTTAAACTTACAGTAAGTATAAATATAAATGACAACCTCATCTCAATATGATACGTCTATGAGAGTAGATATAGCAAGAAATGACTTAAATATAATTGATAGTTCAATTGCAAGATTGAAGTATAATGATAGCGGTAAAATAGTTAATACTTCAATTATAACATCTCCTATGTCAGGCGGAGTAATTGAAAAAGAAAATTTACAAGATAGATTATCTGATGTTTTATACAGAAGTATGAATTTTACAAGTAAACAGGTAGGTGTAGATGAATTGACTGGAAAAAAGCATCACGAAGACAAAGTATATCTTCATATTATTAAGGGGGTAAGAGCAAGAAATCAGCACCATTGCGCAGGAAATATAATATACCATCCTGATAGCGAATACATGTTAAAGTGGATCGATCTAATGTTTTGGCAGGAACACGGGGTAATATATGATAATAGTTTAGAAGGACCTGTTAAAATAATGAGGAGTTCGGGAGAGTTAGATGAATCTGGTAGTATTTGTAAAAAAGAAGGAATAAGATGGTCTTCTACCGTTAATGATTTCGTTATCAGAGTATCTTTAGATAATGGGGATAAAGAAAAACATGTCCCGCTAAATGATATACATAAATATAATCCTGATATGAAGCTTACTATTACTATACCTGAAAAAGATGTATATAAGGATTCTCCCGAATGGATATTAAATACATATGATAAATGGATAATTTTTTTAGATAAGCTAAAATTTGGAGATTCTAATATAGAACGGAGATATGTAAAAATTTGAGTTTTAAAATAAGTATTATAAAGTAGACTTAAAAATTGCTATAGTTAATATACAATGACCGAATGTAGTATATGTTTAGATAAGTTAGATAAGGATAAAGATATATCTATTACATCTTGTAATCATACATTTCATACTTCATGTCTTTTGAAATGGATATGTAATAATGGTTCTGGGGAGGGAGGGTGTCCTTTGTGCCGTACTAAGTTAGTAGAAATTGAAAAAAGACCTGAACCCGAACCCGAACCTGTAACTAGAAGGTACGATGTATTAGATAGAATACTGGACGAGCATCCTGCAACAACAGGTTATGATGGTGAAAATGCTTTTTGGTCTGCTAATTAGATGTAAATCTTTGACATGTAATTAGTTTATAACCAATATTTTTTTTTATTTTATTAATATAATGTCATTAAATAGAAATACTAATCTAGATAGTATATTTAGTTTATTTAATAGTAATAATAGAAATGTTTTATTAGATATAATAACTATTTTAAATGATGATAATTATGAAACATTGTTAAATGATTATATTGATAATACAGAATATTTTAATGATGAGAATGATCAAACATCTTTAGATACTAACACACAATTAGGTGATGAAGATAATAGTGTAGATTTTACTGAAGAATCCGAATCCGAATTAGTATTAAATATGGATGCGAATGATATGAGTCGATTTTTAGAAAGAAATATATTTCCTAGTTTAGTTTCTATAGGAAATGATATAAATGTAGATAATGATATAAATGTAGATAATAATACAAATAGCAACGAGGCGCTTAATATTGAAATGTATGATAAGTTTGATAAATATCGTATATGGGGATGGAATTTTAAGTCAAATACTTGTAGTATATGTTTAAATTCATATAAATGGTTGGATAGGGTTGTGAAATTACCATGTTGTAATCAAGAATTTCATGAAGATTGTTTAAATACTTGGTTTTTGTCTCATTCAACGTGTCCTTTATGTAGAAAAAACTTCAATCCTAATAATACAGATACAGATATGTTAGGATTTATTAATAGAATAATGCATATTACTAGATCTGTTTCGCAAATAATTGATAATAGAATTTCAAATCAATTATAATACTTTTTTCTTACTTTATTATATATGGCAGAATTACAAAATAACTCAATTGATTTAGATAAAAAAGTTTTAGAATTAAATGCTGTAGTAAATGATCTTAATGATAAAGTTAATAAAATAAATGAACAAAATGCTAATAATGTTGATAATGTTAATAATACATCTAAGGTGGGTAAAAAAGGAGAAATATTAGCCGATCTAGGCAATATAAGTTTTAATACTGCTCATAAAGGTGTTGATGATTTATTAAAAGGTAGGGGTATAGATTTTATTGTTTTACAAAAAGGGTTGTTATTTTTTTATTTAATTTTACTCGGTAATTTTACTGCTGAATTACTAGGATGCAAGGTACAGAGGTTTTTTGATAATAAACAAATTCCGAAGCATATTATAGGATTTATATCTTTATATTTCTTTGTATTCTTAGCAGATGATAAAATTGTAAAGCTTAACCCCTTTAGTGTATTAATAGTATCAGTAGTCATGTATTTATGGTTTGTATTAAGTGCTAAAATGGATGATGTTATATGGTTTAGTACAATAGTTCTTCTTTTCCTTATAGCTGTATTGGAAGTATTTAATGAGCATGTAAAAAACAAACAAACAGAATCCAGTGAAGTTTCAATCAGTGATAAATTTATATTAAAATATGGTTCAAAACTACAGCGTTGGTTTACATACGCTATAGTTATATTAACAATTATAGGATTGTTAGTATACATAGGAATGAAAAAGCTAGAGTATAAGGAAAAGTGGTCGTGGTATAAATTCTTTTTAGGAGTGCCTCAATGTAATAATACACTTGGATCTTCTAGAGAACTTGAAGATTTTTCAATAGATAAATATTTATACTTTATTAAAAAGGCCTTTAATCAATAATTAAAATATTGTATTATATTATAAATGGGTAAAAGTAAAAAGGCAGGATCTTGGACAAATGCTATATCTCAGGCTAGAAATCAGCTCGGATTAAAGGGATTTGTTGCTATTAATAAAGGTAGCGACGGCAAACAATTATATAATTTAGCGAAAGAAATTCATAAACAAAATGGAGGGTTTAAAGTTAAAGTCGGGGGAGGTCAAAGTAAAAAAAAGGGGTCATGGACTCAGGCTATATCTCGCGCCCGACATGAATTAGGTATTACTGGTTTTGTAGCTATAAACAAAGGTAGTGATGGAAAACAATTATATAATTTAGCTAAAAAAATTCACAATGAAGAATAATTAAGATAAATTTATTTGAGCCCTACAGTTAGGACAGGTTATATCTTCATTTCTATTTTGGAGTGTTAATAACCATTTATTTATACACTTAGTGTGAAATAAATGGTTACAAGGGGTATAAATAGAAATATCATTAGATAATATAGGTAAAAGACAAATACTACAGGATTGGTCAATGATACAAGATTCATAATCAGATTCCGATGTAGGAGAATTAATAATTTCGTATTGATATATTTTTTTTTTATTTCTTTTTTTACATAGATTCATACAAACTACTACAACTAAAATTACAATAGCAAAAATAATAACTGTAAATAAAAATTTAATTTTTATAATCATTCAAAATAATTATAATTATTAAAATCAATCAATTTTAAAATATACCTTCTTCTATACCTCTAATAACACATTTTTTAGTAATATTACAATCATACAAAGCATCATGAAAATTGGAATCATCACTAACTACTCCAAGGGTATTAGCTAACTCACTAAGAGATGGCCATTTTAATCCATATTCATTTTTAATCTTACAAAATTTTGTGGATGATCTCATAGTACAAACTATCTTATTGTTAGGTAAAGTAAGGTTATATTTAGTAGAATCTCTTTTAATTATTGAACTATCAAATTCGGCATTGTGCGCGTAAAGAATTGTATTTTCGTCAATGGCATCTAAAAATCTTTCAAGAACTGTTTTTAAATCAATGCCCTTACTATTGATTTCATCTAATGTAAATTTAACAGAAGGAATACTATTATTTATCTCTGTTGCCCCTTTTACTAGAGAAGAGTATTGATCTAAATTATTTCCATTTTCGTCAAACTTAATAAAAGCTAATTGTGTAACAGTTTGCGTAGGTGGTCTAAATTTACCAATACCATTTGTTTCAAGATCAAAGACTAAATAATTATTCATTTTTGTAATAATTGTTAAATATTTTAATATCAATTTTAAAATATTTAATTTAAAATTTAAAATAATAATTAAATCTAAGTAGTTAATTAATATTATTAATTAAGAAAAAAAATTGATTTATGTCCCCCTCCAAATAAAGGAATTGTAAATCATCATTAATAGATTGACAATTGGATCCTGACAGCAATTCTGTTGTGAATTTGCCTAATTGGTAAGGCATTAGACTTTTAATCTAACGATGTAGGTTCAATCCCTACATTTACTTAAACAATGGATCCAGAAACAAAGACGGGATGGCCGAGTGGTCTAAGGCGGCGCATTTAAGCTGCGCTCTCTTCGGAGGCGAGGGTTCGAACCCCTCTCCCGTCATATATAAAAATCTAAGCTCCTATGGCCCAGTTGGTTAAGGCGCCGTGCTTATAACGCGGAGATCGTGGGTTCGATCCCCACTAGGAGCATACATTTGAGAACTTTCCAGCAATACTCTTCTATCATTTGACTTTAATCAAAAGGTCCGGGTTCGATTCCCGGCAGGGATGAATATATTTTCGCCCTGTGGTGTAATGGTAGCATATTCCAGAAACCAAGAGTTCTCAGCAAACAAACATATTTACTTGCCTCCTTAGCTCAGTCGGCAGAGCATCAGACTTTTAATCTGAGGGTCGCGGGTTCAAGCCCCGCAGGAGGCTTTATAAAATTGGGTTCAGCAATAACTTAAAAAAAAATATAAAATTATTAGACTTTCGTATCGGTGTACCGTGGACCAGGACGTACCCAGCTTCACGGTACGGGCACAGAAACGAAATCACTCTAATGACATTCGGGAAAGACCGAAGGACTACTGGAAAGACAGTTGACTTCTCCTGGAACAGTAAGGAAACCCTCAATTTGAAACTCCCGCCGGTAGCTCAGTTGGTAGAGCGAGGGATTGTAGTGGTTAACAATATTCCCCAGGTCCTTGGTTCGAATCCAGGTCGGCGGACATTTTAGACGGGATGGCCGAGTGGTCTAAGGCGGCGCATTTAAGCTGCGCTCTCTTCGGAGGCGAGGGTTCGAACCCCTCTCCCGTCATATATATAAACCTAAGCTCCTATGGCCCAGTTGGTTAAGGCGCCGTGCTTATAACGCGGAGATCGTGGGTTCGAACCCCACTAGGAGCATATTTTTTTTCTAACTTAGTACAGATAATGGATATCCATGCAATAAGATAGAAGCCGAATACTAAAGTAATGGGGGAGATGCATTGGGTGACGGATATTGTGACTTAGAGTCAGAATATATCAAGAGGGACTAATAGTTATCTTTTTTTTAAAATTAGTTATATGTTTAGCAGGACCAATAATATCTATTAGTTTATCTTCTATATTTTTATATAAAATAAAATTACTTAATAGACTTCTATGTTTAAGAATGAATTTATATTCTTGATTAATAAAAGGTGATCCATAAATTTTGTCTTTATCTAAAAATAGCATATACATATATTTTTTATTATTTTCGTTTATAGAAAAAATTACATTCCAATTACCATTTACTTCTAATGAATATGATGATTTAGGCCAAATCTCCAAATCTAAATTTATTAATGTTTTTTTTAGAATATTTACTATTCGGCAAAGAGTTTCAATATTTATTTTTTTTGACCATTCAAGATGAGGAAAAATATACACGGTACCATTCATTGGTTGCAAATAATCCATTAGGTATATTATATTTCTTTCTTTAAATGAAATATTACACCAAAAATTGATAACAATTACAACATTTTAAAAATAATAAAATGAGTAATTATAGGATAACCGAAATAGATAATCTAGATTCTTTATTAAATGGTAGTTTAAATTATCTTGATTGTATTAATCCAAATCAAATTGGTAAAGTGGTAGATGGCGATAAAGCATTAATATCATTTATAACTCCTATTATGTTACTTAGTTGGAAAAAACCAGATAATTATATCTCCAAAATAAAAAAATTAATAAACAATGGAGCAAATTTAGACAAAAGAATAAATTACTTTGGTATAATTATGAATACAACAGATGTACTCAAAAAATATAATATCAAAATTGATTAACATTAATCAACCTTCAATGAATAAATGGGTTAACTAATTATTTTGACCAAAATATATAGTATAAGATATCATTTCGCCTAAGGATTTGATGAAGATATTAATTTTTATGATTCAAGTTAAATCATAAATTAAATTATATTTAGATATCAATTTTATATGTATATATTATGAAAAAAAAAACTAAAAAAAAAACTAAAAAAATTAAAAAAGGCGGAGGAAACGATGATATGTATACTAATAAATTAAATAAAATTTATATAAGACCCGGAGTACATTTAGGAAGATTAGGATTAATTGCTATTAGAGATATACCGTCTGAAACTCCTGTATGCCATTGTCAACCTCATAACTTTATGACTATTAATATGAATTTGTTAGATAAACATAAAGTACCACCAAGTGTAAGAAAAACAGTTCATGAACTATTTGATGGTTATAATAAAAAAAACAATACATGCACTATTCCTAAAGATTTTGATACAAGTATATCTTTAATATCATTTATAAATCATAGTGATCACCCTAATTGTAAATATAACATAAATGGACATACCATTAATACTTTGAGAGAAATAAATGAAGGCGACGAGATTACTGTCGACTATATGCAATATCAAAGTCCTGGATCATATACATATAGGCACGCAGAAAGCGGGTTTAATGGGGATCCACTAATATAAGCTAAATCTAAAGCTTCTAGTGTAATATAACTTTTAGGTTCATTCTGGATTTCTTCTTTACTATGATAATTAAAAACAAAATCTTTATTACAATCTTTGTATTTTTTTATTTTACATTCTATAATTTTTCTTCTTAAACGGCGTGTTTCTAGTGGAGTCATTAATATGTATAAATTCATATTATATTATATTATTCAATTTTACTTATTAACTAAAATATGAATAATTTAAATTTTAAAATATTTTAAAAAAATTTTTTTTTTTTTTTACTTTTTATAATTTAGTTCCCCCCCCCCCTCAAATTATTTTTTAAAAAACAATAAAAACAATGAAAAAACAATGAAATTTCCTTATAAAAATAAAAAAAACAATAATATTTTTATAACAAAAAAGGTAATAGAAAAATTAATAAAAAAAACAATAAAAAAACAATAAAAAAACAATAAAAAACAATAAAAAAACAATAAAAAAACAATGAAAAACAATGAAAACAATAGAAAAACAATATTTAAAAAATAAAATATTATTTATAATTATAATGGTATTATATGAATGTTTTACGTGTAATTATAAAACACACCTTAAAGGTAATTACGATCAACATTTAAATACAAGAAAACACCAACGAAATATAAAAAAAAACAATGAATTTAAAATGAGCTCAAAAGAGCACAAAATGAGCACAAATGAGCACAAAATGAGCACAAATGAGCACAAAATGAGCACAAAAGAGCACAAAATGAGCTCAAATGAGCACAAAATAAGCACATATGAGTGCGAACATTGTGGAATAGTATTAAAGTCAAAACCAATATTATCTAGACATCAAAAAATGTATTGTAAAATACTAAAAAAAAAAAATGAGAATTTTATTCTAAAAGAGAAGATAAACGAATTAGAAAAAGAGAAGAAACTATATGAAAAGGAGAAAAAAGAGTTGTATAAAAAAATAGATAATCTTATAAGTAAAGTAGGTAATACATATAATCAAAATATAATATTGAATAATTATGGAAATGAGGATTTAAGTCATATAACGGATAAGTTTAAGACCCAGTTATTAAAAATACCTTATGTTATGATTCCTAAGCTAATAGAAGCAGTGCATTTTAATAATGAGAAGCCTGAGAATAATAATATAGCATTAACTAATAAAAAAGATAATAGACTAATGGTGTTTAAGGATAATAAATGGATACATCAAAATAAAAAAGAAGTGATAAGTGATTTAATGGATAGTAATTATTTTATATTAGATGATCACTACGATATAAAGATGAACGAATTAAATGATCATTGTCAGGGAAATTATATAAAATTTCGCCAATTTATGAAGGAAGGAGATAAAGAATTGATAGAAAAACTAAAAAGTGAGTGTGAAAATGTATTATTAGATAATAGAGTTTAATTGTTCTTTAATACCCATACTGAATTAATACCTTCTTGGTTAACATGTTTATAACCTTTTGTTTTAATAGTTCATATTTTTGTTTTTAGTTTTAGCATAATCTTCGGTAATTACCTTTATTTTTTGTGTAGTTCTTCTAACCATAATATAAGATAACAAAAAAAAATAATTATTAATTTAGGATTGTCTAAGGTGTCTGTTTCCTAAACAGAAAATCGGTGGGTTTGAATCCCGGGTTATATTTTTTTTAATTCCAAAACAACTATATTTCTCATATGATGATCCTTACCAATATGTCGTTTTGTCTCTTTGCCTACTATTTTATATTTACCATACCATATCCATTCCTTCTTCCTACCTTCCTGTTTTACTCTATATACATATATATGTTTGGTTTTTTCTGGATTTAATAGTGGCTCATTAAACCTTTTTTCTTTCTCATCCTGATCTCCACTATGTCCAAATAAAGTGTATTTTATTTGGTCCACATTATAAAGATTATCATCATAGTAATATGTATTATCAATAGATTTAATAATGGTGGTTTTATGTGATACACGTGGATTTATTCCAGCCCCACTAAATGGTTTACAGCCGGTTTCCCTCTCTATAAACTGTTCAATACCATTTTCTCCCCCCCATTTTGAAAAATGTTTTAGTTTATTTTTTTTGTTTGGAACAATTGAAAAATTTCCAGAGGGCACTGATTCTTTCTCCTTGACTCTCCCTAAAAGAATAATTTCTCCTTCTACCTCTGAATTTGTGTGTGCGAATGACTGTTCCATGTTTAGAAATGGTTTATTCTAAGAACCCCTAAGAATAATTTTCAATTTTATTTAAAAAAAAAAAAAAAATTATCTATATTTTTTTTTAGTTTATTCATTTTTTACTTCTTCAAAGAGTGCGGTGAGTGCCTTATGGTCCGAAGGCCAATCTGGTTTAGGTAGATAAGAGACGGTCAAGCTTGGATAAACTCCACTATTTGAATCATCAGGATAAAGTGTATGCCGTACAGGATTTAGGTTATTAGAATGCGCAATGAAATCTTTCTCATCAAGCCCCTCTACATCTGCCTTTGTGACTTGTCCTTGAGCCCAAGTTCTCTTCTTGCAAGTAGTGGGTGAAATATTATCTACCTTTTTAAGACCAAGAGAGGTAGATAATTGTGAAGGCATATAATTGTTCTTTGATTCTAGATTGGTATCTCCTGTCACTATAACAAAGTCGTAGGGAAGCTTAGTTTGTCGTTTGAGTAGTTCAATCAGGACCTTAAGGTCTGCTGATACTTGTGCCGCAGTATCCTTTGGGTTTTTCATGTGAAGAACTACAAGAAGGACATGTTTTCCCTTAATTTTAATGCTAAAGCATGATGTCTTTTTAAGATAACTATGTTCTGATATAGAGGGAGTATCTAGAAGCGTGGTTTCCTTGGCGACAGAGGTATCTAAAATGATTGAGATCTTGCTTCCGGGCGTACCATTGATAGATGTCTTATCTGATGGCATAGCGTATTTCTTAAAGCACCAATCTGCAGTTCTGAGTGCCTTAAAATCGAGAGATTCTTGTACAGCTACAATATCATTACTTTCATGTAGAGGTGCTATGATTGATTTAAACTTGTTGAATTGGTATAGATTTTCCTGTTCCTCAGTTTCTCTTCGCATTGCGGCACGGACATTATATAGGCTGTGTGTCTCGTATATCTGATTGCATAGGACATCGTATACCATAATTCCTGCCTTAACTCGTTGAATATCCCCCGATAGGTATTTAGTTGCTTCACTTTGAAGTGCTTCGTCGTAGTTTGAACATGTATTTGCATACCATGTAGCAACTTGGTTAAATGTGAATGCCTTGCTGACAGTACCCGAGTGCCGAATAGCATTTGGTCTATCTCCGGTTTGGTTATCGCCTCCCCAATGAATCTTCTCCTCCTTGACAAGTTGTACGATGGGTTGTTCTTGTTGTGTAGAAGTGAGTGAATTTGTGACCGGAGTGAAGAGATGTTTGGCCTCATTTGGAATAGAATCCAAGAATGCCTTATAAGTTTTAGTATTGAAATCTGTTTTTGCTTGTGTAAAATTCTCGTAGCTATCCAAATCTGCGCTGTAGTACTCTAGGATGTTTGGAGGAGCATCAGTATAGTTGGAAGAAGCGATTGAGAGGGAAAATTTGTCAGTGTTTGTCATGTTATAGGTTTTTTTTTTTTTTTTTTTTTTTGGTTTT
>Ga0206130_10000239_pt1 | contig 96866 bp, 81 predicted proteins | sample Helgoland_Spring_9_FD_148637 | JGI IMG/M metagenome (GOLD analysis project Ga0206130, IMG submission 148637) | Pelagic subsurface seawater microbial communities from Kabeltonne, Helgoland, North Sea - Helgoland_Spring_Bloom_20160512_1 | ecosystem: Environmental > Aquatic > Marine > Epipelagic ...
TACGATGTATGTGGTTTGGACGGTGATAATGGTTTAGATGGTGAAAACAGTTCATTCTATTCTCAAGGGATTCACATTGATCCGAGAGTCGTTCATAAGCACGATGTTCTGGGAACGAACTGTCCCAGATTTAATGATATGATCTCTGATTATGCAGAAGCATATGGTTCTGAATCTTGTGAGTATTCAGAATACGGATGCTGTGAGCTAAACTTTATGTGTGATATTAGAGCGTATTTCCAGACTTATCGCAATGAGACAGATGAATATACTGGTCACGTATATCGCGTCAATACATATCATACGTCTATTATGATGAGCACCGACATCTCAAAGAAAGATGAAAGAGGATCAAACTGTCCGAAACCCTACAACATTATTCATAAGTATGAGACCGGGTTTAGAACAGATGAGGATACTTTAACTGAACTTTGTATTATCTTTGGTTTCGCTGGATCTATCTTGTGTCTGTTTTCTGCGTGTAGTGGAAAACGAGGTAGGTACTGATGCATCAATCTTATTCCGTATTATATCATCAATTATATCATCGGTCATTTGACCAATACATTCAGCATTACAGTAAATTGAGGAGATACATTCATTCACAAAATCAATTTTATTTCTTTCATCACAACTCATTTTTTATATTTGTATATAGTATACTATGTCTTATTTTAAGTCTTTTTTAAAATCATTGACTAAATCAGTAAAAAAAATGAATATGTTCAGAATATTTTTACTACTATCAGTTCTATTAATCTCATGCTATATTTGTAAAATAAGTTTATATCCAATAATTGTTGAGGGACTAGATACCGATCAATTAAAAAATAGCGAATGGTTTACCGAACAATATGAAAGATATGTAAATCAAGCATACGGTGCGTTTTTAGTAGAAGATCAAACTCGTATGAACGAATATATTGCTATGAATACAGAGAGAAACCTAATACAATCTATACTAAATGAAGACGTTCATAAGGAAGCAGTTATTGCGTTTCTAGAAGATAATAATAATTCTCAAATAACACCATATCTTCTAACCCAAATAAGAACGGTATTTGAATCAGCACAAGGACAACCAGGTCAACCAGGTCAACCAGCACAACAAAGACAACAAACCGCCTCTTGCGATAGTATTCAAGATTGTAAAACAAAAATATCTGATGCTGTGAAATTATCATTACATGAACATTGCGTTAATAATGATCATACCGCTTGCTGTAATATAGACACGGATGATACAGTTATCTGTCATTCACATCCGGCTCGTCCGAATAATAATGATACTACTATTCGTTGTACGGAAGAATTTTTTGAAACTCACATTGGAACGTGTTTAGAAAATGACACATTGGGGTTATCGTCAGTAGAAGGAAATGCTTGTCGCGATCAAGGAAGGAACACTGTAGCTTGTTACAATGAGATATTGAGTTCTATAGATGATTTAGATCTTATCAAGCAATGTTTTGAGGACTTTGAACATTCAGCATATCATTCATTTGCGCCGATTGATGGTGTAGATCATAGTTCTGATATATCTGGTTCTGACCCACACCCACACACTTGGAGAAATTGTTACCGTAGTGATCCAGATGGAGGAAAATAAAAATAATACTATTGATTTATCGATTATAATAATCACATTTATAGGCTATAGGCCATACTTTATCTTATAACACAATGACAATTCAGGATTATCTGAAATAGCGGTAACAAATTTATCTCCGTCAAATGTAAAGATTTTATCTTCATAATGATACTTTTTTAAGAGTTTTGTACAAGAATCACAGCACTCTTTCTTTTTTATATGACCGCCCCTAGAATAGCGCCAAATATAGATACGGAACCGATTACGCTTATCATGCTGTCGACAATAATGAAGAGCAATTTCTTCGGCATGGATTGAATTTCGTCCGTGATTGTGACCACAAGCTCTCGAAGATCCAGACTCAACGATGACATTCTTTTTAGGATCATAGATAACGTATACAACGGACACAGCACACGAGTCGATACAGAACAAATGTGATGTATTAAATGGATTCTTGTATCTAAGGGGGGGATCTTGAGGTAAGATTGATTTTTCTGGATCCTTATTTGTCATAAAGATTAATAACACTTCATCGTGTTATGGTTTGTTTAATTAAAGAATTTGATTTAATTTTAAATCAAATTTACTACACAAAAAAAGAACTCTTTTGATAAAGATAAGAAAGATAAGAAAATGAATCTAACTGAAAACGAAAGGACGTTCCTTGAATACACAGTTATCTTGGGGTCAATTTTTATCTTTTGGACGTTCATTCCAAATCTGGGACTAGCATCAATTCATTACGTTGAGGAACAACTAGATGAGTACTCTATGTATCAGGCGGAAAGTCAAGAGAGATACGAAATGCGAGAGCACGAAACCGTTCATTACCGAGATAATCACATTGCAGAGAGAGTTGCTAAACTAGAAGAAGACAATGAGCTCCTTCAGAAAACGATGGTAAAAACGGTTGATATGATACAACTTCTATGTCAAGGTCATTCTTGTTCTCTTAACTAACAAACTAGTAAATTTGATTTTCCTCTTTCATTGGACCATTAAACAACAAACAGAGGAAAGAGAAAGAGAACAGATAAAAGAGAAAAGAGAAAAGATGTCTGCTAATAAGGGAACCGATGATATGTGGACGAAGTCTGTTCAGCAGATGAAGGATGCAATTCTAGGAGACAACAACATGCGTTCATTCTTTGAAGAGTTTGAACCAAAGGAAGGAGAGGGATTTGCTTGGACGCAAGACCCCCAATACAAGCGTTATGCCGCTATTCTGGATGACAAGACAGGACGGATCCATTCTGGTTCTTCTTTCGCTGTATGTCTTCGGAGCGTCCTTTATGAGATTGAAACGGAGAGAGCAGTCAATCAAGGAGATATCAAGGTCGTTCAGGGAGAACCTGTATCAGAAGGAGGCTCTAGTGTCTCTAGTGTATCAGGAGACTCGGAAGGCGCAGAAGAAATCCAAGTAGTAACCCCAATTGAATCGAATCAGTGACCAATCCCTTCATCAACATTATCCTTTTTAGAAAAACAAGAAAAACACGAAAAGAATTTACATCTACTATTCTCATTTTTTTTGAAACGATTCCATTCTTTAATTGTGTAATTGTCGCTCATAGATAAATTACACCGAGCACATATCGGTTTTAGATTATCAATTGTTAATGTTCCTCCTTTACTTTCAGGGATATCGTGTCCTACATGAAAGTCCCAAACATTGATCGTATTCTGACACCACTTGATATAACATTTTTTTTCAAAAGTTCTTCCAAAAACTTGGATCCACACTTGTTCTCTCAACGCTTTGGGAATAGTTGCCTTTCTTGTCATTCAGTTAAATTAATCTAGGAAAGAATTCTTTAAATTAAAGATTCAGAAAGATTCAGAAGGATTCATTTTTAAGATATTGATAGATGTAATAAACTGAACACACGATCACAATATCATAAATACAGACGCTATATCCTACTTGGTGATAGAACCTAGAAAAGAATCCATTCGTTTTCTTTGTGTTTCTGAAGTAATAGACAATGAATGCTGTTAGAGTTGATGTTACAAATGCGATAACAGACATCTTAGAAACATTGCTGGTCACATTAAATTTATCGATGACATAAAATGAGATATGTAGATAGACAAAGATATAGAAGAAATCTAAGAATGTATTGACAAAGATATCTTTGACATAATATTCATCGATGATTTGAGGGGATTCAGTTAACCAATGAGGAAATTTAACTAAATGAACTAGAAAGATTGTCACAAACGCGTTAGATAAAAAGAGTAGAACTAAATCTTTATGAGTATTAATCATTATATAATATAATATAAAAGATATATGAAAGATTGTTGTAATCTTGAACCTTCTGATAAAGAATGTGTTCGTAAAAGCGACAACAAAGTATTTACATTACCTCGTAAATACTCTAAGAAAAAATGTAAAAAGGGTGCTAAAGGTTTTACTATGAGGAGTTCGTGTGCTCCATATAAAGATTGTTTTAACAAAAAGAAAACAAAAAGAAGAAAAGGTGGCTCAAGAACTAATGTGGCTTATTTTGCCGGAGGGTGTTTCTGGGGTCAAGAAGATAAATTTATGCGTGTGAATGGAGTAGTTCAAACTAGAGTCGGTTATATGGGTGGCGATAAAAGAACAGCAACGTATCAACAAGTTTGTTCAGGAAACACGAATCATGTAGAAACGATCGAAGTAACTTATGATCCAACTAGAATAGATTACAAAGCATTGGTTAAACAATTCTTTACTTTTCACGATCCTGAAAGCTTTGACAAACAGGGCTTAGATAAAGGAAAGCAATATAGAGCAATTGTTTTCTATAAAACAAAATCTCAGCAAAAAGACGCGCAACAAATAATAGATGATCTAAGAAATAAAGGCATCAATGTTAAGACCCAATTACATAAGTCTAACAATTTTTATAAAGCAGAAAAAGAACATCAAAAATATAATCAGAAGAATAAGAGAAAGAGAAAGGGTGGTGGCTCTAAAAAGAAAACTAAGAAAAAAGAATTCCTTTATAATCCAGATGATCCCAAGAAATCATTTGATGTTTATATAGATAAAGATCCAAGCGATACCATACCCATTAAATACACAACGGTAGATGATGTTAAGAAAACAATCAGGAAATTAGAAAGATTATATAAGAATGGTAAATATCCTCATAAACGAATATGGCAAGTGGGGATGATAATGCGTGTTCGTTTAAAAGTTTTAAAAGATAAAAAACCCAGAGAATACAAATTAGCTGAACGATATTTTCAACATTTGGGGAAAAGAACAAATATAAAAGAAGAAAAAGATAGAAAACGATTTCACTTTAAAATATAATCTATGTTCATATAAATGTCGGGTCATAAGTGCGTTTTAAATATTGTCTTTTTCAGTATTGTTCTCAATTTAGTCCTACCAATGATTGTTGCTCCTTTAGCAACACCTCAAGAAAAGAATCCACCTTCAGGCGCAGCTGCTTTATCGCCTAAAGGTCAGTTTATGCATATGCTTGTTCACCATAATCAGGTTCCACTGATGAGTTCTCTGATTGTCGCATTAATTGTCGCCTTATCGGTTATGCTGGGATGTAAATTCAAGCCTTTCGGTAAATAAATATCCATTCTTTTATAAATGATAAAGATACTACTCCTCATAACTGTTTTTTGTTTTTTATGTTTGACCATGAAAGTAAAAGAATACTTTGATTCAGATTCTACAAATATTTTGGGAACAGAATTACAAACTTGTTCAATAGATCCTATGACAGGATTTTATAGAGATGGATTTTGTAAAACTGGTCCCGAAGATACAGGGACACACACCGTCTGCGCCACTGTTACAGATGAATTCTTAGAATTTACAAAAGGTATGGGGAATGATTTATCTACACCTAGAAATAGTTTTCCTGGATTAAAAGATGGTGATAAATGGTGTTTGTGCGAATTAAGATGGAGACAAGGAGTTCATAATGGATACATAACTGATGTAGATTTAAACGCAACAAATTCTAGAACAAGAGATTCAATTCGTTATGAAATTGAATCTCTTAATTTACAAGAATTCTTACAAGAAGAATACAATATATTAAAAAATAAAATATTTTGATATCTTATAAATGGATATAAGTTTCTTAAAAGAATACAAAGATATATTAGGAAAACCTAAACAAGGAGTCCATTCTTATCGGATCTTAGATGTGGCTCTAACCGATTACTTAATGACAATTGTTTTAGCATTTATCATATCCTATTATACCGAAATCCCTGTAGTAATCACAACAATTGGACTATTCACTGTAGGAATACTTTTACATATAATCTTTGGAGTTCCTACAAATACAACAAGATGGTTGGGTTTAAGATTGTGATACTAAATTTGAAATGAGCTAATATCCCACTCTATATGCCGTCCTCCCCGCCCTCGCAGGTCCCGTGGGATTACCACTAAGGTCAACCGGTAACCACTTTTGATCCAACCCGGTAGCTGGTGGCGCCGGTGCCGGTGCCGGTGCCGGTGCCGGCGCCACCTCCACCGAGACGTCAGTATCGGCTGGCAAGACCTCACCCAACTGAATCTTTCCCGCATTATAGGTTTCATAGAAAGATTCGCTTGCTCGGGTGATATAGTAATTCATATCTGGTACGTTACCAAATGCGTGCCCTTTTTCATTTCCCGTAGCTATTCTAGCAGTTCCTCTAGCTTCCTCTAAGATATGCAGCTGTATTGAATATTTAATGACTTCTTGAATGAGTTGTTTATATGCAACAGTATTTTTACTACTATAACCGTTGGCTTTTAATATTTGGGTTACTACACTTTCATTGGGGGGATTACTCAAACCAATCATATCGAAGAAAACTGCTACTCTTTCTACAATGGTAGTAGAACGCGTTTTACCCACATCGGGTTTATCTTCTGCTATATCCAAATTAGAGCACCATATTTTTAGGAGTTCTACAAATTCTTCCGAAAGATTAACATCGCGTATACTTCCATTTGTTTTGGGTGCCCCACCCACAACCCTTCTTCTATTACTCCTTCTAGAAACTCTTCTCTTACTTAATCTATTACTTCTTCTAGAAACTCTTCTTCTCTTACTCGTTCTTCTTTTCTTACTCGCCCTTCTCTTTCTATTTCTCTTATTTAGCAAAGTTTTTCTTCCCTTTCTTCTTCTTGACTGGTTCAACCGACCTATCCGTTGTTTTCTCGTTTCTCTTCTAACAGTTCTTCTTCTAACACTTTTACCCATAATTGTTATACTATTAGAATAGAAAATAATTATATCTACAAGTAATATAGAATGACTAAAATTGGATTTCTTGTGGGTAAAGATGAAGAAATTTATGAGGACAAAGAATTAAGAAAACAAACTCCTAAGAAATTTTTAGTAGGCGGTCAATTAAATACTGATGTAGCCATAGCGATGTTGATTAAACTCAATTACACTCATGTAACCGTTGATATTATTTTACCCAAAGAAATCACCTTAGCTAGATTAAAGAAAAACGATGTCAATTTTATTGTAGGATACGATTACATCAATTGTGTCAATGATGATCCGTTTGTTCAGAAGTTTGCTGGACCGAAGGGTTCTAAAAAACTCCACGATATTTATTTCAATCCCCAAGCAAAAGTATTCCCACCCAAGAATCATTTAGATTTCATTTGGGATAAAAAGAAATACATGACTCATTTAAGTAAAAGAAAGATTCCGGTCAGTCCAACTATCTTTGTGAACGGAAAAGTATCAGTTCCGAAATTATTAAACCAAGTGAAATCATACAAATGGAAGAAATACATCATCAAGCCGATCGGTGGAACAACTGGTTACGGTTTAGGCATTATGTCTATGCCGAGTAAAATGATCCCCGATGAATCTATCGGTGAATTTGACACCCAAGAATCATTAAAAGGACCAATGAAATTAGTTCAATACTTCAAAGAAAATAATGAGTTCTATTCGGAATATCTGGTACAACCGTTGATCACAGGATTCCGGAAATACGGTGAAATTAAATCATATTGGATTGATGGTAGGTTTTCCTATGCTGTGAACACAATTGATCGGGGTCCCGATGATTATCAAGTAAAATATGTCATTGATAAGAAGATCATCAAAGTGTGCAAAGATATCGGTGAAAGAGTGATTGAAACGATGCCTAAATTAAACTTTGGAACAAAGAAAGTCTTACCGGTATCAGTCAGAATAGATTTCACTTGTTGCTTGGATAATGATAAAAAGAGTTCTTACAAGTATTTTGTGAATGAGATAGAGCATCAGGATGCCGGAACATATAAGAATTTTGATGTCGTTAAGTATCCTATGGTGGAGGTAATGGCGGATGCTTTTGTTAAGAAGGCACACGAATTAACTAAATGAATTAACGAAGTAAAAGAAAAGAATTAATATCTAATGTATTTTTATAAATGAGCATTTTAACAAAACAAATAGAAACTGTTAAGAATAGTAAGAGTTTCTATTTTTCCGCTTCCAATTTTAAAGCGGCAGCACAACCATCAAAAAGTGTTCGTGCAAAAACATTTGAAGTCATTAATCCACCTCAGCAATGTAGGAATGTTAACGAGATTATAAACTATTATTCTAATACTCATAATATAACCCTAGAAGACGATCCAATCGCATTAGATTTTGTTAAACGTTTAAATGACAGAAAAATATGTTATATTTGCGGACAAGGCATTAAAGGAACAACTGGGACAGGTCCTTGGGGTTCCGAATGCGAACACGTATTATCGGCATCGACGATAGCTATGTTAGTGGGTCTGGCGGGGAATCCAACGAATACGGGAGCATCCCAATTGGGTGATATCTATTACACTAAAGTACAAAATCTATTTAATCTTCTGAAACAAAATTCTAAGCGTGGATCCGAGTATGATGAATTATTAAAAGAATACACTCAATTTAGAGTAAAACTAATCCCTTATTTATATGATTGGGCACATCCAGCATGTAATCGTTTGAAGTCTGATTTACCCTTTTTACAAGTAGATTTCACATCGACGGGTCCTATAATTGGTGACGTAGCTATAACATCCTCAAATATAGAGTTTGTTCTACAGGCTATTTTAACAGGGAATCATCCGTCCACCAAAAAACCTCATAGTGAATGTGTTGAATGGAAGAAAACACATTTAGCGACAGCAACAAAGAATATCGACCCCGATACATTCTCGGAACAAAGATTAGAATCAGTTACTGAAAGAGCGCAACAAATCAAAGAAAAATTAGAAGATACTGAAGAAACAAAGAGAAATCTGTATTCATTAATGTCTATCAAGGCAACACTAGAGGTAGTGAAAGAAAGAACATCTAAATATGGTTTATTCAATTTAATGCCGATTCTAATGGGATTCTTTAATGGTGCTCAAGACAAAGTGAAGGGTTTTGTTGAAGGATTGGATCCTGAAAAACAAGGAAAAATAAAGAGGTTTGTTGCTTCATTATCTTCATTATCTCCATTATCTACATTAACAACTAGGTCAAGAGCTTTCGTTGACGGGAGAAGGTTGAGAGGGAAAGTTAAGGGTGGTGGATTTGTGGGTGGTGGTCCAACGGGATGGATTAGAGGAGAAGACGGAAGATTAAGTAGTATTGATGAAATAAAACAAAAATTAAAAACTGAAACGGGTGATGATACATTGTTTGAAAATCTCCAAAAAGATCTTAATATAGAATCGGACCCTCACGAAATAGCATTTATTATGTTATCTTTATCTCAAGAAACAGATGTTTCCAAAAAAGAGGATTATTTTAGCGATGATGCTATTTATGGCGCATTATTATTATTGAATTTACATGATCCTGATGCTGTTTCAGAATTCTTGGCTAAATTTTCAGGAGGGATGTATCATGATCCATCGTCTATTTTTGGTATTACTCCTGACCAAATATTATCAGAAGAAGAAGATATCGCAGAAGGAGATCTCCTATACAAATTTAGAACTTTCTGTGATATCTTTAGAGCATATATGAAATATAATTTCTTACCTTTGATAGATGAAAGTAGTGGAACAATAGATACAAAAAATATAAGCGATTGTTTACAATTATCGAGAGTATTAATTGATTATCATTGGAGTGAATGGTCTGAAAGATATTCAACTGAAGAAAAACAATTACATTGTGCATTTGCGAAAGATGCTTCAGCAGACAGATTAACTGGATATCAATCAATAGATCAAGATGAAGACCCAATAATGCAAGAAGATTTACATCATTTACAATTATTAGGAGATATTTCTGAAAGATTAGTTCAGGAAATGGATAAAGGATTGGAGTATGATGTTTCTATAGATGTTGATGATGATTTAGAACCAGAATCATATTAATCAGTTGTCAGCATTCTCGGCATAATAGACATACACTGAAGCTCTTGAATAAGCAACTTACACGAATAAGGAATATAAACTTGCGAGAAGTTGCTATAATTATTACATTTTTTACATTCATATAATTGTTTACTAGGATTACCAGTAGAGATAATCCCACATTTTTCACAGACAAAGACTGTGTATTTATCTGATACTTCCATTAATCTTTCTTTCAGGAAGGCTGAAGCACCGTGAGCAATCATACAATCACGTTCCATTTCACCAAAACGAAGACCACCGTGACTAGACCGACCCTCTGCTGGTTGCCGTGTCATAGATACAACAGGACCACCCGCCCTAGAATGCACTTTATCACTGGCCATATGCTTCAATTTCTGATAATAGGTTGGTCCGATAAAGATAGAAGTTTTCATTTGTTCCCCCGTGAATCCATTATAAAGGACTTCATTGCCGTGTCCCTGATAACCATTCTCTTCAAGAACATCAGCAACATCGTGAACATCAATTCTATTAAATGCGGTTCCATCGCCGAGATTACCCGTTAGAGAACAGGTCTTACCCAGAATACATTCTAGAAGTTGTGCGATTGTCATTCTGCTCGGAACAGCGTGAGGATTCATAATGATATCTGGTTTAATCCCATCCTTAGTGTAAGGCATATCTTCTTCTCTGTAAATCATACCCATCGTTCCTTTCTGTCCGTGCCTACTTGAGAATTTATCACCAATTGCCGGGATGCGATTGCTCCGAATACGAACCTTACAGAATTTGTATCCATCGCCATTCGTATCGATGTAATTAGCATCAATATAGCCTTCTTCATTATTGCGGATATTAATACTAGAATCACGATACTTGTATTCGGGATTATTCTTAAGAGGCATTACCTTGCCGATGATGACGTCACCATTAGAGACAAATTCATTCTTGGGAACAAATCCATCTGAATTCAACTTTGAATAATCACAAGGTTTAGGAAAGAGTAATTTGCTTGTATCGGGTTTGCAAAAGATATCTTCTTCACCCGTCAATTGATTTTTCTTTTCCTCTTCCTTATAGGTTCTGTAAAATGTAGATGAGAAGAGACCTCTGTCGACAGATGCCTGATTGAAGATAATCGAATCTTCCTGATTAAATCCACCATAAGAAGCGATCGCAACGATAACATTACTACCCGTCGGTAATTTATCGGAATGAATATGATTCATCATTCTGTTTGATACGAATGGCTTCTGAGGATAATAGAGAAGGTGTGAGAATGTATCAAACCTATTATTATTATTCGTAACATGAATACCGATTGCTTGTTTCCCCATCGCCGATTGATATGTATTTCTAGGTGATTGGTTATGGTGAGGGAAAGGAATACACGATGCTAGAGCTCCCAGAATAAGACTAGGATGAATTTCACAGTGACTATGATTCTTCTGAACCGATTGGGGATCGATTGAAATCATGATACCCTCTGATTCGTGCGCATCAATATAATCAACACACTTATCAGGAATTGATAGAGCAGATGTAAGTAGATCTTTCCATTTAGTATCTTTCGTTAGATATTCTTTATTTAGTGAGATAACAGTTTGTCCGTTATGAACCTTCAGCAAAGGACGAATACATCTGCCTTCATCACTGAAAATATGAATTATGTTCGTATGAAAATTCCAGTGAAATGAAACATAAGGATTGATATTGCCATTAATACGACCATTCATAAAATATTCCTTACACTTTTCTGGTTCTTGAATGATCCCATGCCAATTGCCATTGATTAATAGCTTAGTAGAAGACGATTTTACATACTCATAAACATCCAAATCTTCTAGATGTACTATAAAATCTTTCATAAATTCATAAATGATTGTAGAATTACTGTAATTAGTGATTTCGCAAATCATAGAAAGATTCTTAACAACACCAACCGATTGACCCTCGGGTGTTTCCGACGGACAAACATATCCCCAATGAGTATTGTGTAGTTTCCTAGGAGGGATTAGTTTGCCACTATTGTCGATTGGTGTAGCAACACGTCTCAAATGTGAGATAGTGCTCATATAAGTGAGGCGATTCAGAACTTGTGAAACACCTTGACGATTTTGATTATTTTTCATACCCCAATTACCCGTGGCCATTGCTCCTTTCAAAACTGTCTCAAGATACGATGATTTAATAATCTTACAAATATTAATTTCATTAATAATATCATTATAATCCCTGGACATGTTCCACGATCCAGATGAAACTTCGCGATTAATATACATCTTAATATCGCGAGTAATGCGATTCATACACTGATATGTGAGGTTCGCGATAAGATGACCACACGTTTCAATTCGTTTGTTAATATAACTATCGCGATCATCGGTATCACCGAGACCCATATAACATTTAATGAGTTTATTAGCCATCAATCCAAGAAAGTAAGATTTCTTAATACGACATTCACCAAGATGAGGGAATACATCTTTCAGAATAACATTGCGAATGTATTTAATTTTGATATCTTCATCAGCATTCTGATAATTGCTATAGTTTGTATTATTGATGTATTTGACCATATACTTCAGCGCATCTGCTTGAGATTTAACTGATTCGGCATCAATGATAGATGGTCTTAGAATTTTGAAGATATCCTTATCAATCTTCCCATTATCATTATCGATGATATGATAAATGATATCCTTATCACCATTACAACCGAGAGCTCTGAATAGGACGAATAGAGGTATTTCGGTTCTTAGGTGGGGAATAGCAACTTTGATAACATTCTGAAACATGTCGGGTTTTGATGTGATTTTTAGAGAGATAGTTTTAGGATGACAATAGATATCATCTGGACGAGAACGGATTTCACAAACAAATTTGTATTTCAGACTTTGTTTCGGGTTCTTAAAAACCTGAATAATATTTGGAGCAATTTTTTCCTGAGCAATGAGAACCTTTTCATTGCCATTAATAATGACATAACCACCTGGATCAAACTGACATTCATTCAGAGGATTATTCAATGAAACACAATACTTAGATTTAACAACAATCGGGATTTTCCCTAGAAGAACATCCTTAATAATTTTAGTATTATTTACGACAGTCAATCCATCGGTTTTAGTTGTGATCTGAACCTTTACATCAACATTAATCGATAATGAATACGTGTAATTTCTGTTCCGGGCAACGGAAGGTGTCATGACTGAAGATGCGCCGTTATTTTCCGTGCACATAGGAAGACCAACCTTAATATTATCCAAATCCATCATAACACTCTTTACTGGCGATTCATCTGAATTAAAATTGAGTTTGATGGGAAAACTTTGAGACAAAATTACAGGTAATGTATTATCGATGAAATCATCATAACTATCAATCTGATGATCGACTAGGACATTTTCTTTTTTGAAATATGCTGATATAACTTGTTGAATTGTATCAGACATATCGTTATTAAAGTAGATAGTGAGTTAAATTTTAAATGGAAATCAAATTTAGTTTGAATTATTATTTACATATTCTTCTTTATTTCTCTCAATAAATCAAGATTATTAGTGATAGCAGGTGCCGTTAGTGAGAATAATTCATCTACTGTTTCATTCTTTTTATTTAATTCTTTTTCTAAATATTTCATGTAATAAGGACATATATTATCTGTTTTACAGAGTGTGTAATTTTCAGTTAAACGATTCCGAAAGACATCTTTAATTATATCTTCTCCATCTGGTCTATAATATTTATCGTAATATTTAACGAGTTGGATCAATATAATCACATATCTAATGACATGAATATTTAAGGGATGGTTTGTTTCTCTAGCAAGATCCAGTAGTATCTGGAAGAATTTAGCTGGATCCAATTTCAAGAATTTATCATCGGATTGGGTGTGTCTCGTGAGATAGTCACGAATATGATCTTCATTCTGTTTATCTGTAATATCCATAAACAATTTAATAAGAGTTATTAATGATTCTGGATCCTTGCAAGATTCATCGCTGTTCTGAAATATTTCTAGTGCTAAATCATAGATATGAATCTTGGAAAATTGTAAAGAACTTGTGATACCGAAATCATACACTAAGATCGAGTATTTTCCATCTACTTCCCTAACAGACCAGTTACCCTTATGGACGTCTCCATGAACCAAATTGATCCTTTCATTGTTACGTCCGTGCAATAATAAATACGAAATAATTTTTCTCTTTGTAAAATCGGTTACATCTAAATCATCCAATCTAATTCCTTCATTATATTCCATTATTAGAATATTTCTGGTGAATGATATGGCCAACGGTATAATGAATTTTTTACAATCTTTGTAGTAGTAATAAAATCGTTGCATATTATTGGCTTCTTGGATCATATTTGTCTGAATGTGAAATTCATCAATAAACCCATTTAGATCAATTGGTAAATATTTTCGCAGCAAACGTTTATAGCAGGGTAAGAACGATATAAGTTTGAGAATTGTTTTAAAATGATTAATTTGTGTTCTTACTTCTGGGTGAACCACTTTCATAGCATAGATTTCTTTAGTGACTAAATCTCTAATTTTGTATACTTGTCCTATACTACCCGATGCGATTATTTCAACAATTTCATATTTTTCATCAAACTCTATTCCATCATATTCTTGATAATCACTATTATAGATCTTTTTTGTGTATTCATCGGAGTGAGTCAAACATTTGTCATAAATCTTTTCCAAATGATTGAACCATTCTGGTTTCTTATCATCCACAAGATAGTAATTATCAATGAGAGGTAGGATCCATTGACTGAATTTAATACACACAGCACCACACTGATTAATCTTAGTAAATAAGACATCTATATCATTTATTTGGATTGTTGGATAAGAATTCTTTATTTTGTTCAATTGTTTGGCTAAAAGAACATAATTATATAGTGTCTTACAGAAACTCATCATTTACTATTACCAATAATAATTAAGTAAGTTTTAAACATAAGTTTTAAATTATTTAAGATAATATATTCTAATACTATAAAATTATGCCGACGTTAGAAGCGAATATTCGTGATTTAATATTTTTCTATGCGAAAGAGAATTATAATGATTATCTGGTAAAAAATGAATTAAAGGCGATCCCCGATGAAAAAATAGATGAAGTCGTTAAATCACTCTACACCGACAGAAAAGATCACTTAAAAGAGTTCATCCAAGTTTCATTAAAAACCATCATGAAACAAGAGCATCCAGGTGATTTAATCGTTAATAATGTATTGATTGATGTATTCAGAGATGAACATTATTGTGTAAATCGGATCACTCTAGAAATTAAGATGTATCAACAGCAACAACAGGGAGGAAAGGTGAATTATACCGATATCTTATCATAAAATTATTATATTGGATAGAGTATAATGAGTAATGCGAGTCAACAAATCGGTGGTGTAGTCATTAACAAAATAAAGAGTAATATAGTGAGTCCGAAAAAGGTTAAAGGGGGGTCACAATATAGTTCTTATCTCAAGTTTCAGAAGGGTGGAGATAATTGTTCGGACAGATTACAAGGCGGTGGTTCAAAAAAGATAACTATAGGTAGAAGAAAGAGTGCTGGTGGTAGAATCAAACCGTGTAAGAATGGATCTAATAAAAAGAAGAATGAACCAGGTGAAATCCCTATTTTAGATGTTCAGTTTGTGAAGAAAGAAGATAAGGGTGATAAGAAAGAAGTAAAGAAAGAGGAAGTAAAGAAAGAGGTTAAAGAAGATAAAAGAAGATCCTCTCAGAAAAGAGTCAGTAGAGCTAAAGCTAATAGAGTCAGTAGAGGAAAGGGGGTATCTAGAGTTAGCAGAGGAAAAGAAAGAGTTAGCAGAGGAAAAGAAAGAGTTAGCAGAGAAAAAGAAAGAGTTAGTAGAGCTAGGGCTAATCGGGTTAATAGGGTTAGCAGAGGGAATAGAGGAACAAGAAATGTTAGGGGTAGAAGAGGTGGGGGATCCTTACAAAAAGAAAAGAAAGGCAGAAAAGTGAGTGTTTCAACATCGAGAACAATTGGTAAGAAAGAAACTCAAAAAATGCAAAAGAAAATTAAAGAAATCCAAAATAAGTCTTCCGATGATATGATCAAAGAATTAAAAAAAGGAGGGATTGAAGTATCTGGTAAATCTAAAACTATCCTAAAAGACATCTATATGTATCAGCAAATGTGTGGGATCAATATTAAGCGTGAATAAAAGAATTCTTTTATAGATAATATCCCTTTACATGACGAGTAGCATAACAAGTGGTTGATTTATGACCATCTCTCCCACACCGATAACACGTAATTTTCTTAGAGAATGATAAATCAAAATCATCTGATCCGTCAGATTCATCCGATTCATACATCTCATCATATAGCGCTTTAGATGAATCAAATTGTTTCGTCCTTCTCCGTTTAGTGCAATGAACATTTTCATGAAATAAACACCCTTTTTCTGAATCAAACTCCTTACCACAAAATTCACATTCCCAAACATCATATATTTCATCTCCATTAATATCTACCCTGGCCCTACAATCATTTATCGTATGCCCGTTTCTACCACATCTTTCACAGTATAGTTTTTTTTGTTTTGTTTGGTTTGTTTGGTTTGTTTGTTTCCCTTTATTTTTCACCACATTACAATGTGTCGCAAAATGTTCGGTTGATCCACATTGATAACATTTATCTTTCTCACTATTCAGCAATCCCTGAATGAATTCTTTTTCTGATGGATCCAATTTAACTTTGCACCAAGGACCCCCCCTTACATTATCAATTCCATATTTGACCATATATTCTTGTGTAATCCGCTGTTCATCATGATCCGTTTGATCGGGTATTACCTGATGGATTGATATGGGGTTATATCTCTTAGTCCACGCAGAGCCATTTGATTCAAAGTGATTCTCTAATCTAAAATTAGGATGATCGGTTTTACCGATGTAGTATTTATTATCTGTGAGTTTAAGAGAATAAATGAAAACCATTTTTCATACTATTTTAGTATACTTTCTTTAAATCAATATCAAATTTAATATCCAATAAAAGAATTCTTTTATCTATCTTCTTTTATAAATGAGTAACGAGAAAGATTGTTCAACACTTTCCTACAAAGATCAAGTGTTAGATATTATTACTAATTTAAAATTAAAAACTAAAACAGATAATAGCATCCTAAAGAGCAGATTTTTAGCTGAAGTATTAACTTATGAACAAAGAAAGAATCACACCAAAAAGTATTATAATATCTTTAGATTTATTGTAACAACCGGATCTATTCTTTTACCTGCGGTTCTTTCTCTAGGTCAGATGGATCCGGCTAAGTTACCCAAGAACTTTGATAATATTTCTTATTGGTGTTCTTGGATGCTATCATTATCGGTCACAGCGAGTAACGGATTCTTACAACTCTTTTCCTTAGACAAGAACTATTTTGAGTATGCGATCACAACAGAACAATTAAAAACAGAAGGCTGGCAATACTTTCAATTATCCGGTAAATACGAAGACTACGAAGATCATGAAGAAGGATATCGTCCCTTTTGTAAATCAATTGAAAACATAAAGAGAAAACAAGTTGAGAAAGAATATTCGGGTAAAGGAGAGGTCAAAAAGAAGAAGGAATTTAATCTCCAAAAAGAATTAGCAGCGATGATCCCCCAAGAACATTTAGGTAATTTAGGGAATTATGTAAATAATCAACAACAAGGGCAACAAAATCAACAAAATCAACAACAACCATCATCTAATAAAGATCAAATGATGTCGATGTTTCAGAATCTTTCTCCCGATGAATTCAAAGAGATCGGTCAGGCAATCGGTAATGTTTCAATAAAAACTGATATGAATGAAATATTGAATGATTCTGTTGAGGTAGTTAAAACCGTTAAAGAAAAAGAAGAAGATTTAACAAAAGTAGAAGAAGGAATCACTCCTAAATAATCAAGGTCTTAAACTTTCTTTTCCCTTTTCTCTTAGATTCAAATTTACCAATACTTTATTTAATTTAGCCCACGTTTGAGTGATCGATTCGTGCGTTTCATCATTATCTCCACTGAATAACCACGCAACCTTATCAATTGTTTCTTCATCATATTCTATTTTCTTCTCAATACATACACGTCTCACAAAGTTTTTCATTTCGTGGTTATTTTCTATACTCTGTATTTTTTCAAAACCAAACTCTGTTAAAGTCACCACTTTACCAGCGATTTCATTATTTTTAAGACCATTTACGAACTCTTTTGTAAAATTTCTCACTCTAGGCGATATCATTGGTAAAAGATATCCCGTAAAGATAAAGTATAACCAGTGATTCGTGACACTCTCACATAAATTATCATCTACTAAATCATTTGAATAGGAATAAGAGCTAGAACTATCTGTAAAATTCATTTATATAATTTTATCTTTTTTCTCTTTAAATATTTAATCTGTTAATAGTTAAATTTGATTTTCATTTAAACAGAAATATAAAACAATATTTATAATCATGTCATCGGAATCATCGGAATCATCAGAATCATCAAAAGAAAGTCTCGGGGAGAAATATCAGAAGAAAGAACTCCGTGATCACATCTATGATACACCCGATACATATGTGGGGGGGATTGATGAACAATTGCCTGTATTCATTGATGAAGAAAACGTTGCTTGGAAGAAGATTGATTATATTCCAGCTCTCTACAACATTTACAACGAGATTCTGGTGAATGCGCGAGATCAGGTTGTTCGTCTCAAACAGCAGGGATCAAAGTTCCCTGTTACTACAATCAAAGTAACGATTGACGAGGGGACGGGTTCCATTAGTATCTATAACGATGGTCTAGGGATCGATGTAGTAGAACATCCCACAGAGAAGGACAAGAAAGGAAAACCAATTATGATCCCTGAACTCATTTTCGGTCATCTTCTAACATCCACTAACTATGATCCTAAGGGTGGTGCTAAACAACAGAAGATTGTTGGTGGTAAGAATGGTTATGGAGCAAAGCTTACGAATATCTTTTCCTTAGAGTTCAAGATTGAAACAGTTGACGTTTCAAGAGGTCTGAAATACAAACAAAGTTTCAGCAACAATATGAAAGAAAAGAAACGTCCTTCGGTAACATCCTATACGGGTAAGCCATATACAAAGATTACGTGGACAACCGATTTCGGTAGATTCGGTATTACCAACTTTTCACCAGATATGATTTCTCTAATGAAGAGACGAGTCTATGATATTTCAGGAGTTACGGACAAAAGTCTCAGTGTTCATTACAATGGTGCACATATTAAGATGAAAACATTTGAGAAGTATATGGATTTGTATCTAAACGATGATAAACGAGTATTTCAACAGATTCATGAACGATGGGAACTCGGTTTAACACTCAGTAAAAACGATAAGTTTGAGCAAGTATCTTTTGTAAATGGAATTGCGACTCCTAAGGGAGGGAAGCACGTAGATTTCATAACTAAGATTATCGTTCAAAAGATAGCTGATATGATTCAGAAGAAGAACAAGGATAAAAAGCAAATTAATGAAAATTATATCAAGAATTATCTTAGGATCTTTCTCAATACAACGATTGAGAATCCATCATTTGATAGTCAGACTAAGGAAAGACTTATCACCGCACCAGGTAAGTTTGGTTCTAAACCCGACATATCAGATAAGTTTATCAAATCATTTGTGGATAAATGTGGAATCATTGATAAGGTTCTCTCATTTGCTGATTTTAAAGAAAACAAAGAAGCAAAGAAAACGGATGGTTCTAAGAAAACTAAGATTAATGTTCCTAAACTAGACGATGCTAACTGGGCGGGAACAAAGAAATCCGATCAGTGTACATTGATTCTGACAGAAGGAGATTCGGCTAAAACGATGGCTATATCTGGTCTAGCAGTGATCGGAAGAGACAAATATGGTGTCTTTCCTCTAAGAGGTAAGGTTCTCAATGTGAAAGACGCATCTACTAAACAAATGATAGATAATGCTGAGATCACAAATCTCAAAAAGATTCTTGGTCTGCAAACAAATAAAGAATACAAAGACACGACATCACTAAGATACGGGCAAGTGATGATTATGACAGATCAGGATCATGACGGGTCTCACATTAAGGGTCTAGTTCTGAATCTATTTCATACTCTGTGGCCGTCACTACTCAAACTCAATTATCTAACATCTATGATTACACCCATCGTAAAAGTTACTAAGGGTAAGAAAGTTCAGTCCTTCTATAATCTGACTGATTATCACGATTGGACTGAAAAGACATCCAATTACAAGAAATGGTCCAGTAAGTATTATAAGGGACTCGGAACGAGCACAGCAACAGAAGCCAAAGAATATTTTAGAGAAATGAAACTAAATGATTATCTCTGGACAGACGAAACAGATTTGTCTATGAATTTAGCGTTCAAGAAAACAAATGCGGATGAACGTAAAACGTGGCTCTATGGTTACGACGATAAGATTATTCTAAAGAGTGATGAACAGAAAATTCATATCGAAGATTTCATTCATAAGGAACTGATTCATTTCTCTAATAGCGATACATATCGTTCAATTGGTTCAATCTGCGATGGACTGAAACCGAGTCAAAGGAAGATTCTGTTTTCGTGTTTGAAGAGAAATCTTAAATCAGAAATTAGGGTAGCTCAGTTGGCTGGTTATGTGAGTGAAAATGCGGCGTATCATCACGGTGAAGCATCTCTTCAAGGAGCGATTATCGGGATGGCGCAAACATTCGTAGGATCAAATAATATTAATCTCTTGATGCCGAATGGTCAATTTGGAACACGACTGATGGGTGGTTCAGATTCAGCGAGTCCGAGGTATATTCATACTGAACTGAATAAACTGGTAGATTACATTTATCCTCAGAGTGATTTTCCTCTTCTAGAATATACAGAAGATGATGGTCTTAAGGTTGAGCCTAAGTATTACGTTCCAATTCTACCGATGGTTCTAATTAATGGAATGACGGGGATAGGGACGGGGTTCAGCACTAATATCCCCCAATTTAATCCACTAGAGATCGTTCAGAATATTAAACTGAAACTGGATGGTAAGGAATATCTAGAGATGATTCCATGGTTTCAGGGATTTACGGGAACAATTGTACAGAAAGATGAGAAATCATTTATCACAAAAGGTTTATACAAGATAATCAATCAAAATACAATTGAGATTAATGAACTGCCTATCGGTAAGTGGATAGAAGATTACAAACTTCTACTTGATTCGATGGTTATTGAAAGATCATCAACAACTAAGGATGACAAAGATAAGAAGACAGATAAGAAGAAAAATAAGAAACAAATTATCCTTGATTATGAGAATCACTGCACCGATACAACGGTTAAATTTATCGTTCATATGAAACCGGGTTACTTGGGAAAGGCGCAATGGAGTGAAGAAGAAATTGATACGATTGAGAAAGACTTCTGTTTGACTACAACGAAGAATACATCTTTGTCAAATATTCATCTTTACAATCATAAGGGAACCATTCAAAAGTATCATCATGTGAAGGAGATTCTAGATGAATACTATTATGTGAGATACAATCTATATGAGAAGAGGAAAGAATATGAAGTATCGGAAATGAAAACGAAAGTTGAACTTATTTCGGCGAAGTGTAAGTTTATCTTAGACATAATTGAGGATAGGATTAATGTGTTTAAGAAGAGTAAGCAAAACATTAAAGATCAATTGTATCTAGGTAAATTTCCAGGTTACATCGGTTCACCTGATAATAAGATACTTGCGTATGATACTCTTAAAAGTGATAAGATAATGAACGAATATGATTATCTAGTTAAGATGCCGATATACACTTTGTCTGAAGAAGAAATAGAGAAACTCATGAAAGAGAAAGGTGAACTAGAAAGTGATCTACAAGAACTGATGGATAAAACAGTCAAAGATATTTGGTTAGAGGAGTTACACTTCTTTGAGAAGAATTATAAGAAGTTGCATAAGTGAGTAAGTAAGTAAGTAAGTAAGTAAATGATATAATTCGTAAAATTAAAATGTTAGTTAGACTATAGAAATGTCATTTGCATTAAGCACCGGAATGATGGGTTTGGGAGAGAATGCTGGTTCATCAAATATAACAGAAGGAGATATCAATAATTTTTTTAGTAGAAATACTGGATATACTCGGGGACAATTAAACGAAGATCAATACCAGCAATTTGTAGATGAACAACGTCAAGAAGGCGCGGATGTTAGAGTTAATCCCATCTTATCAAGTGGTGCGTATTTAGATAGTTCATTACCTAATCCCGATACTGGAATACCTCACACAAGTCGCGATATGATGACAACAACTTATAACGATGAAGGGGCTATCACGGGATCTATTGCGAATAGAGACGATATATTCGCAAGTGGATCATTAGACGATGCTTTAATGTCAGTGAATAATGGTCGTGTGTCCAGTATTAATTTAGTCGATGGAAACGTTATGAAAGGTTCTGGTCAAGACATAGTTATCAAAAAAGATAACCAATATACTGGAGTCAAGGGTATCGTTGAAGAATCGTCTGTAAGTGATTATTTTTTATCGGGGATGAACACAAAGGTCATCCAAGATACAATCCGATACAGAGTCTTTCAAGAAACAGATAAGGTTATCTCTGAACAAGACACAAACGCTCTCTACATCGTAATGAGATCGGTCTTATTACAGTTCGCTAATTTTGGAACAGATGTTAGCAATTTGGCAGAAGAGATTCGCAAATTAAACGCAAGAGTTGTGAATTATTGTGTTGGAGAGGTTGGATCAAACACGAGACAGTATGTCATGTATTTGGAGGATTTGACAAAGTTACCGACACCGATAGACAGACCGGGTTACGTTGGGAGTGATAGCTACACGTATGACATCTCTAATTTACTTTGATTCAAAGTAAAGTACATCTCTAACTTACTTTAATTTATTCTTTATTTAAAACATTTACTTTGAATATTTAAGTATTTTCATTTATTTAACTAATTAGTTGAATATTATATCCTCGTTTTCCAGGTCTACCCTCATTATCTATCCCTTTACTAGTTTCTTCTTTTACATTCAATTTTGCTAATTCTTCTTTCAATTGTTTCCTTTTTAGTGGTTGTATATTCTTTGAATTGCACCAATCTTTATATATTTCCATTAGTATATTTATACCGATTCTAAGATTAGATTGTGATGTTTCAGATATGCAACTATTTCTGAAAAGATTTACATTTTCATCTATAGTAATAGAACTACTATCCGGAATACAAAGCTCTTCATTACGTTTTATATTTAGACTCAATATTTTTGGTTTATCTGGATGATATAAATATACCCACCCATCAGGTGTTTTCCAATAATATGGCGTTCCTTCATAATTTTCATCATTCTGATATTCTGATTTTATTTTAGAATAGAATAAATTTCCATCTTCATCAATATGATAAGATTTATCTCTTTTATAAGATTTATTTGGTAGACATTTATCTTTTAAAATAGTCCCAATTTTTAATATAAATTTTGGATTATCGTATTCATCATAACCAGTCCATATTCTAGTTGCATAAGTTTTATTACTTTTTAAACCATTATTTAAACCATGTGTTGATTTATCACCATAATGTTTCAATTTATTGTATAAATCGCTATATTTCCATTTTTTTAAATTTTCATCGGCTAAACAACACTCATATTCACCAAGATCATTTTTTTTAGGTCTCCATTTATAATCTTTTAATTTTTTAAGTTCAGAATCCAGAGTTTCATTATCTAAATAATAAAGGGTTTTCACTGTGAAATCCCTTACACCATATTTTGCAATAAACTCTTCTTTAGATAAATCATTCTTAATTTCATTCACACATTCATAATTAGGTAATTTATGTTCAGAACACCATTTACTAAGTTGTTCTTCATTTAATCCATCAAACTTAATTAAACGAAAACCTTTATGTTTATAATCATATCTTTTTTCTTTTTTTATATTCTTCTTGTATTTACTGGGACCAATAAATTTCATATGGTCGAAATTAATTCTTTCACTTGTATCTATGATACCCTCTACTAAATCTCTAATTTCTTCATAATTTTCACATTCCATAATTTCCTCCTCAATTGATTTCATAAATGGAATATAAAATAGCTCCATTATATCTTTCAATGTTTTACTTGTCCATAGAGTCAATTTTGGATTTTCTTTATATTTCCCTTGTAATCTTAGTCTCTGAGATATATCCGTACAATTTTTATTTTTAACATGACAAGGGTAATATTGATCTGTTAAATGGAAACTATTATCCCCATAATCATCACTTGTAAATGAATATCCTCTCTCCCCATATTTCCCTGTAACTGTTATAACTGTCTTGTTGATATCGCATCCCCCATTAATCATAAAAGATAATAATTTATAAACTTGCTTTATATTAAACAATTTATCATTTATATCAATATAACAATAATTATTTGGTAAGATACGCATATTCTGCATATCTTTAAAGCTTTCTGATTTATGTATACCACCAGATTTAAATAGTCTTCCTTCCTCTTGTGAATATTTTAATATTTTATCAATCAAAATCTTTGGAATATAAATACGAAGACATTTCCCGTGAAAAACTATTATGAACAAATTGGGGAAATCCCGCATAATATCATTGACCAATTCAAATTGACCTTTCCTTATCTTTTCTTCTGAAATTAAAAGTGAATTATATTTTACACTTTTCCGTTTCAATATTTCAGTGATAATAGATTTTATATTCCAGTGGTAATCAGCAATAATATCATACTTGTATTTCTTATTAGTATCTGGGTCTATGAGATTCCACCATTCAGTTATACTGGTATTATACATAATATTGTTATTGAATAAGCCAAAGTAATTTTTTGTTCTGTTCATCTTATGTACTTTTGAGATTTTTAATTGAACTGATTGTTCCTCATTTAATCTCGTAGTAGTATTATATAGTAAAGTATGTGCTGTCCCTGTTATATGCAAAACATATCGAACTTTTAAATATATAGATGCTAGCAATTTCTCACATTTTGTGGCGTCTATTATATCTCTATCATTTTTATTATCATTTGATGCGGATGGTGCTGCTAAATCACTCTCATCTGTTATTACAGTCAAGTTAACTAATTCATTATTAATCTTAATATATTCTGTTAGTTTACCATTTATTTTATCCAATTGTGTATGATTCATTAAACAACATAAAACATCCTTAGAATCTATTTTTCCTTTGTTAGATAGTTTATTGATGTTATCATTATTATCTATATCTTTTAATTCTGGTAGTTTATAATCTTTCCAATCTTCTTCCTCACCATTTAACTCTTCTGAAAAATCTTTAAACATGTTTTTTATATATGTTATATTGTAATCATGTTCATCTACACCTGATATATCCCCCATTAATTGTGATTTATCTATCTTTAGATTACGAAATATGTATAAAACGGGTCTTTTCAATATGTATGTAGAAATCCACATGATGATACACGCTTGAATACGTTTACCCAGTTGAATATCTCCCCATAATAATTCAATTATAGATTTATCTTCAGTATCAGATTTTAAAATATTTATTAGTTCTTCTTCATAATTTTCACTATTTATATCAGGTAAATTATTTATTTTGATAGGTTTCCCTCCAAAATTATGTCTTTCTAAACTTTCTTTATTGATATAGCGACAATCATTAATCATTTTATTTAATACTTTCTCCAATGGTTTTTTAAACATCTCGGCATTTTTTTTGTAGAAACTATCTATTTGCTTATTCATATTATATTTTATATTAGGCATTTATTCTTTAAATAATTAAAAGGCATTTATAAATCAAATTTTAATTTATCTAAAATAGTCATTAAATATAAAGAGTAGGCGTTTAAATGTTCAAAGGTGTAAATATTTATTTAAAACATTTATTACCTTTAGTTTTATGTCTATTGTAAAAGAATTCTTTTTAACCACTAGAGAAAAAGAATTCTTTGATAAATGGTTAGCAAATTATGAGAAGGAACAGAAACCACTTCTGATAAGAGGTATCGACGGTAATGGTAAAACAACGTTAGCTAAAGAGATCTTAAAACAATATTCCATTATACATATTAATATAGATTTCATCTATGGGAAAGCAGATATCTTCTCCTACATTGAGAACAGTATTACTAAGAAAGACATTTGTTTTATGTTTGATCAAACAAAACAAGTGAAAGCACTACTTATTGATGATCTACAACTCTATATCAGAATGAATAAGGGATTTCTGAAGAAATTATTAGAAGTAATGAAACAAAAGAAATATCCGCGAATACCTATTATTATCATATGTAATCAAGAGACAAATAAAGCTATCTTGTCAATCACGGATAAATGTATCTTATATGAACATTCCTATAGTTTAAAACATTATTCCAGGATACTCTCTAACAAGATAAATTTATCAGATTATAAATTAAACAAATACATCGTCTCTTGCAAGTATAATTTAAATACGATAATGATGAATCTATCTACTCTGAAAAACGACGCCGACTCAAAAAAAGAATTAAAAAAGGTAACAGTTGATTTATTTCACAATGACTATTCTATTGATGAATTGTTACGAATGACATCATCAGAATACACCACGATAGGTTTTAACATGATAGAGGGATGTGTTCAGACATTACACGAAGAAAGTATCATAGATAGTTTATTACGAATGTATCAATCACAAATTGAATCTGATATGAAAGAAGTCTTTTATAAGAATAATGAATTTTATGATTCAATTATCTTTTCAAATATCGTAATACCTCACAGAATCCTTAGGGCGAACTCAAAAAAAGACATCAATTATAAGTATTCCTATAATACTTATTTGAGTCAATCATTGATATATATTCATAATCAGAAGCAGCATACGAATCATAATTTAATTAATAAAGGAATACACGATAAGGATTTTCTAATCTTACTTGTAAAAGAATTCTTGGATAAACCCAATTTAAAATTACTAGAGTGGATACAGGATATTCTTTATAAGAATTCTTTTGATAAGAAATTCGTTGAGAAAAGGATCAAAATAATATCTTGGATCACCGATGAAACACTAGATTCTAAGAAGATTCATAATTTAATCCATAAATATAATATGAATTATAGTAAGTAATGTTCTCTTTGATTAACTTATCTGATTTAACTGGTTACTATTCATTCATTTTTATCATAATGTTTATAATATTCCTTGTAGAGTATTATAAATTGAGTCTGTATGTTGGCAAATCACCTATTCATGGTTCGGGATTATTCACTTGCTTACCGATCCAAAAGGGAGATATAATCTTAGATGATATCTTCCCTCATAAAATAAGTGATTTAGAATTACAAAAAGACGTCAATGATAGATACTTTGATGAGTTTATTTCGAGAGAAGGAGAAAATATAAATCATTGTTCAAATCAATACAATGCCGATGTTTATACTAAAGACAATAAAAAGTATTCCTTGATTGCGATTAAAGATATTTTTATGAATGAAGAAATAACCGCAAATTATGATATTGTTCACAGTAAGTATTCTTTTATAGCGGGTTCTAAAGAAGGGTATACGAATTGTTAATTTATTATCTATATTTAATATAAATGAGAAGAACTATTCGGAAGGATAAGAAAAATAAAAATTTTAAGAAAAGGGGGGTTAGAACAATGAAGGGTAGAACAATGAAGGGTAGAACAATGAAGGGTAGAACAATGAAGGTCATCAGGAAAACTAACCGGAAAACATTAAGAAGAACTAATCGGAAAACATTAAGAAATAAGAGTAGACAGATTCGAACACAGAATAATAAACGGAGTAAGAGAAGAGTTTATCGGAAAGACAGAAAAGACAGAAAAGACAGAAAAAGGATTAGGAATAGAACAAGAAATAAGAGAAGACAAAATAATCGCGTCGAAACTAGAGGAGGCGGACCGTTATTCGGAAAAGCCCCGGATGAAATCACGGGTGAGGGTGTATATAACGTATTAAAGCACTTGGGTCTAGATATAGGTGCCGGTTCCAAAGGTGAAGCCGCGACAGAAGCCAACAACCCGATAACGTGGATGACTTTGTTTGAGGGGGGGGCGAGTGTTCCGCGATGGATGCAGGACCGCACCATTGGCAGGCCTGGTGGATCTGTGGACACCATGCTCGAACTCCAAGGACAAATTCAACAAAATTGGGGTGACGCCAGCTGGCTAACCAAGAAGAAGGGTAGAAGTTGGAAACAGATTTTTATAGACTTAAAAATAAATATGCTTCCCGTAATGACTGAATATATATTGCGATATTGCCCGTTTAAAATAATCGGTGGTTTCGTTGATGGGCGTCATTGGGAAAATACTCACGGCGTGCGCCATCTCTACGATCTTCCTGGTAAGGAGAAAGGTCATCCAGAGAGCGCATTATCTAGGCATATTCTCTTCGTAGGGTCGGATGGAAGTCAGAGGGCGCGCGCCTTGGCGAAGGCGGGGGCAGCAGGTCAAAGATGTGGAGAACGACCCGATATGAAAGACGCCCAGCCACCCCACTGTCCGAAAACAGCAGCTAACACGGACACAGTCGCCCCAGACCCGAAGAACTCTTGGCCTATATGTGCTATTTGCGGAATACGAAGATGTGATAGTTGTTCTACCCCTTGGAACCCTAACGAAGATGTCCAGAGCGTTTTGTGTAACGGAAATAAACGTGACGGATGTATGATAGAGAGAAATATGGTTCTCACAAAAGCCCGAACGATATACGATCCAATGGAGGAGGAATTCGTGTCAGACCACGCGGATATCCATAACTTACCCGATTGGACTCCGGTGCTTGGACGCTCGTTTAGGCGTTCCAGACAGGCAATGCGTAAAGCACTTAGACGGTGTACAGAGTCAATAGTCAAGGGTATTGCTGTGGAGGTGATGGGGGGGGCGGCGGTGGATAGTAACGGTTGGCCAGTAATTGGCTCGCGTTTTGGCCCTGAGCCCGACCTTAAAAAATACTTCATAGAGCTACTACTAGATTATTTCTTCCAGAAGACCAACTTCTACACCTCTTGGACCGATGTGTTAAACCTTCTCGGTCTCAGAGATAAATCCAGTGAGAAGGATCTAGAATGCGTTTTTGCAAGGATTAGAGAAATTACTCAAGCCGCAACAATTACGCATCCGGACCATACCCCTTCTAGCACCGCGGAAAGAGGGAGGACCCCCCCCCACCCACCGTCATCGCCACCAGGAGTGGTGTCAGTGGTGTCAGAGGAACCAGCGGAAGAATTAGAAGTCATTGATTTGGCTGGTGTGCCTGATATTATAGACCTTAAGGGAATAGATGCCACGTGTGAGAGAATGAAGGAAGTAGGATTCGAAGAATTGGGAAAAGTATGGGACAAAGCCCTTGAGGCACAAAATTATGTTGAGATTGGGGATATGGCGGAGTATATTCAGGAAAATCAGGAAGATTTTATGGATAACGTCGTCGACGCCACGAACCTGTGGCAGTTATTCTCAAAGTGGATACAAGAAAGAAGAGTCAAGAAAGAGAAAAAATACGAACAGAGACGTGATCGAAAAAGCATCACACAATTAATACAAATAAATTGGGTGGGAGGGAATCAGGTGATGAAGATAGATACATCGGTAAAACTCAACGATTCCACGCAGCAAATTCATATTATTGACAACAATGGGGGGAACGTGGCCATCGTTTCCCGCGAAATCTGGGATAGGGGTGTGACATACGCCGAGGAAGGTAAATATGATATCTATTTAGTCTATGATGCAAAACTCGGCTTATCCGAACTCTTGCCATACAAACATCTAAGTGAGGGACATCAAAAAGTGTTCAATGATTCGCCTGCGCGGGAGCTACCTAAAACTTCTCATGATACATCAGTAATTTCCCTAGATGAATCTGTAGATGTGGGACTAATGCCTGAACCCACGCCAGTACCTGGGGGTAAGGTGGATATATATCTGTTCCTGGCGCACTTGCATGACGAAGATGATATGATTGAAGCGGCGGAAGATGGTAATATGCCTGAATTGATAAGATTACTGGGTGAGGGCTGGAATGTGGATGTAAACGCCCCTGACTACTTGGGGCGCACGGCGATGTACACCGCGGCAATGAATAACCATGTAGAGTGCATGAAAGTGCTCGTGAAGCACAACGCCGACATCGATAAGGCTAAGACTCGGATAGCTTCTGAACCACCTGAGTCGTTGGGAAGTGGTTTAACACCGCTGATTATCGCGACTTACAAAGGCCACACCGATGCGTTAAAGTGGCTCTTGGAAGCAGGGGCGGACTGGCGGCAAAAAGATCTACTTTACGGAAAGACCGCGCTGGACTGGGCGAAGGAGGGGGGCAAGACGGAGGAGGAGGCCGTACTCGAGAAGTGGATCAAGGAGCACCCCGATGAATCCCTAATTGAGTCTGAACAAGCTATTGAGTTCGATCCCTATTCAGAAATGGAGTCACAGATAAATGCAACGACAAGACGGTGGGTGTCTCAGCTGTCCGATGCACCCGGAATAGAGTCGTCGCCTGAGCCTTCGCCTGAGCCTGAACCCGTGCCTGAACCCACGACAGTAGCAGTACCAGCAGAAAGCGCGTTTGACAGGCACACGCAGCTGAACAAAGAGCTGATTGTAGCGGCGAAAGCAGGCAACGCCAGTGAAATGCGACAATTACTGAGTCAAGGCGCGAACCCGAACGCTGACGAGGACGGGCTGACGGTGTTGTTCTGGGCGACGACGAATAACCACGTCGAGTGCATGGAGGCGCTGGGTGAGGCGCTGGGTGAGGATAGGGTCCCAATGGTGGACTTGAATAAGATTCACTATGACAAAATGACGCCGCTGATGTTCGCGGTTATCTTCGGCAAAACCGAAGCGTTACATTGGCTCCTGGATAATGGGGCGGACTGGCTGCTGACAAACAGTAATGGGAACACCGCGTTGGACCTTGCGAAGCAACAGGGGCCAGGGAGGGAGGGTCGCACCGAGGCGAGGGACGTGCTGGAGGCGTGGATCGCGGCGGAGCCGCTGATGAGGGCGGCTAGAAATGGTCAAGTCGACGTAGTGAAGTCTATCCTGGAATCCGACCCGGGCATCCCCCAAGACCCGGTGACCTTCGCCTTAGAAAAAACCGGCAGTCGTGCGTTGTACTTGGCGGCGGAAGGTAACCACGTCGCGTGCATGGAGGAACTAAAGAAAGCGGGGGCTAGCGTCAATTACGAGGCTAGCGTCAATTACAAGGGCAAACAAGAAATACACACGCCGCTGATGAGAGCAGCTTATTTCGGCCACTGCGGAGCGATAAAGTGGTTAATGGAATGGTATGAACAGGAGGCCGGAACCAATGATTTGGGGGTGCCCAACGATGCGCTGAAAAAAGCGATGGACATAGCGGTAGCAGAGGGCAAACCGAAGGCAAAGGCAGAGCTGAATGCGTGGACGACGCTTCAACGTCGGAAGCGACGATTGTTCAGAGAGCATGATGATAGTATCGAAATAAAATTTGTCAACAACGCCTCTTTTGACATATATATCTACAAACAAGATGTGAAAGCAGGACCTCGAAGAAGTAACGCGCACATCTTAACTCTTAAAAGATCACCCCCCAGCCAACTGTGGATCCAGTGGCAGTTCTTGCCCAAGAATCGCGACGATGATTGCTTTTATATTGCGGTGCCGGCCAATTCGTTGAATTCAACGGAGGCCTTCAATAGCGATAAGGCTCTGTTCGTCTCCGCTGCCAACGTGCGTAAGTACGGCTTCGAGTATGGGGGGGGGGAGCTTGGAGACGGTCCGTCCCAGTGCATGAACGAGCGAGATCTATACTTCGATTCCGTGGAATATGCTCTCACTCACCACCCCGTTGATCCGTCCTTCCAACTCGCGCCCGTTTCTGGGGGATTATGATAAGTATTCTTTTATAGCGGGCTCTAAAGAAGGGTTTAAGAATTGCTAAAATAACTTCTCACTTCTTAACCTTACTCAACTTGTAAGTAGTCACCGTTTCTCTTTTATTTAACATAATATCCATCGCATCATCTACCTTATCTTGTTCTTTCATAATTTCTAAAAGACTTTCTTGAATAAGAGTCTTACTTAATGGTTTTTTAGTATTTCGTTGATTACAACGAAGTTTTCCTTGTTCGGTGTTCAAATCCGAAATATTATAGGAACGCATAAATCCAGTGATTTTCGGTTCTAATAATTTATTTTTCTTTTTCTTCAGTTCTTTAATCTGATTGTTCAGATCATTTACTTCCTCGTCAATATCAATCCATTCTTTCACATTAGATTTAAAACACTCAAGCTCTCCTTTCGGGATTTCGGGTAAGATATTCATAGTTTATATTATGATGGTATTATTATTTTAAATTATTTAAACATAGTATAATCTAAAGAGTCTAATGTCATCTGTAAAAGAAAGAGTGACGAAAAAATGTCATAGTGATCCTCGTATAACAATCGATGCGATACACTCAAACCTTTTGGATACATTAACTCCGGCTCAAAAAGTAGATTATTATTTAGAAAATGGATTATTATTGAATGATTACTACAATAATGTGAAATCTACCTTCAAGAAAGATAAGAAACATATCTTAAGTTTTTTTCCTCAAGAAGTATCAGAAGAACGAAGGGTAGAAGAGAAAAAAGAAGAAGATTTAAAAAGTCATATCACCCAGTATATTGAGAATATAGATGATACTCATCTGAATATGGACGACTTAATAGAGAAAAATGACAAATGTGCTATCTGTAATACAACTATGTGTATTAAGCAAATACAGAGTGAACTAGTGTGCACGAATTGTGGATATACGAAAGAAATCATAATTAATTCGGAAAAGACTTCTTTTAAAGATCCACCTAGAGAAGCAAGTTATTTTGCTTATAAGAGAATTAATCATTTTAATGAATGGTTAGCTCAATTCCAAGCAAAAGAAACAACTGAAATACCCGAAGAGATTTACAAGGATATCTATCTCGAGATAAAGAAAAATATTAATTTAGACATCTCAAAAATAACTCACAAACAAGTGAGAGACATCTTAAAAAAATTAGATTATAACAAATATTATGAACACATCCCACACATCATCAATATCATGAATGGAAAAAAAGCACCTATCTTAAAAAGAAATGAAGAAGAACATTTAAGATCATTGTTTAAAGAAATCCAAGTCCCTTTCAGTAATAACTGTCCCTTAGAAAGAAAGAACTTTCTTTCATATTCGTATGTGCTTCATAAGTTTTGCGAGTTATTAGAATATGATGAATTACTCATTTATTTTCCCTTGTTAAAAAGTAGAGAGAAACTCCAGCAACAAGATCAAATATGGAAACTAATCTGTAAAGATTTACAATGGGAATACATTCCCAGTATTTAAACCATTAAACCATCTACACACTTATTGATGGTCTCGGTCATGAACTTTAGAAAGAGACCCCCGATTGTAAAGTATAGACTCATTTGATAGGTAAGTATATGATACGAAAAGTCTGTACAAGCATTACAGATTAAATTACCTCTGAAGAGATTCGTCAGAGTAATCTGATAGCATTCCATCCAGTTACAGAAATACATCAGGAGGATATTCATACCAAGCATCATAGACATCACCGCAATGAGCCTTACTGTGTAGTTATTACTCAGATTTTTGAATGAATCCATCTTTTTCCTAAGTTTTTTACCCTTCGTTTTTAGTTTAATTCCTAAAGGTAAGGAAAAATCAAATTTATGTGTAAGACCCTAATTAATATTTACATAATTGGGGAAACTCATGTCAACAATAGCAAATGTTGTTGCCCCGATCAATCCAACATATACACCGTGTCTCCGTAGAACGCCGCAACTGGGGATAACCATCGTCGCTGTTGTTACCGAAATAAATAAGATCAAATATTTCATCGCATTCCTAAAATTGATCGTGGGAATGGATAATTTCGTATTTCCGTGAACCCCACCATTCAATTCATCATTAAAATCAGATAATTCTTTCATATACTAATGTGTAGAAATTATTTTGATTAAGTGAGTTAAATACTTAAAAATATTTTATCTACATAGATTATAAAATGAGTTCTGTTGATAAAGAAGTGAAAGATGAGGTGAAGAAAGATTACCTAGAAGTAGATGATCCTATTGCTGGGCAGCAGTATGCTTGTTTATCATTTGTTTCACCGGAAGCATTCATCAAAAAAAAGGAAGGATTTATGGTTTCTAAGTTTTTACAGAGTTACTGCAAAGAACATAAGCTGAAATTCGATGAAGCTTACGCTAAATACGAAGATTTCTGCTACAAATTCTCTTCGGAATTACAGCGTGATTTTGATGAACAGAATGATTTCCAGACATCTATTAGAGGTCTGAAGGTTCGTGGTGTCTACAACACGAAAGACGAGGCCGATGCCAGAGCTAAGAAACTATCCACTTTGGATTCTTCATTCCATGTATTTATCGGTCAGGTTGGATACTGGCTACCGTGGGATCCGTGTGCTGACGGGGTTGAAGGCGAGGTCTTCCAGAATTCTCAACTCAATGATATGATGGAGAAATATGAAGAAAACACCATTAACAAAGACATCTTTTATGAAGATCAGAAGAGAGATAAGATTGCAGCTGCGAAAGAAGAATCTGAAAAGAAAAGAAAAGAACAATTAGAAGAAGAACGCAAGAACAAGAAAGAAGTAGAAGACAGAACATATGATCTAGGAGATACATCTGAACCAATTGAGGAAGAAGACACTCCGACAGACGAGAAATCTGTAGGAGTCGAAGAAGTAGAAACGGAAGTTGAAGAAATTGAAACGACGATAGATTCTTCTTTAAAGAATTCTTTGGAAAGTGCAGATCCGTGGTTAGCTAAGAAATTGGAAGAATCCACAAAAGCTACGGTTACTGAGGAGGTTGTTGAGGCGGTTACTGAGGAGGTTACTGATACTCAGGAAACGGTTACAGATGTAACAGATGTAACAGAGGTAACAGAGGAAGAAGTAGTTGAAGTAAAAACAGATTAAATTATTATAAAATAGTTTAATATATGGAAGTCTTGATAACTTTATTTTGTATCATATTTTTTAGTATCTTAACATACGCTATCATGATGTATGTTAATAAGTATAAAGAGTATCCGAATAGTTGTATTGTCCTGTATGTCCCCGAAAGAGATAATATCTTTGAAGGAGTTGAGGGTGTCAAATTGACCGCATCAGACACAACTATTGACGGTGATAGTGTTCTCGATAATGAAAGAGAAAATATCAGGGAGAGAGGAGAAATAACTGATGAAGACAGAAGAGAAACTGTATTAAGTTCATTAACTCCTGAACAGAGAGATGTTATTGAGGAGGTTCAAGCAGCATTTCAGGATCCTAATACAGATTCCGATACATTACAGGGCTTAATGGACGATTTTATCTTCAATGGTCCTATGTATTCTACTGGTTACGATATTTATGAAAGATCTCTTCTAGAAGGAAATCCCTAAATAAAAAAATATACATTATATTAAGATGAGATTAGCATTAATCATATTTATGATAGGATTATTTTTGATTGTAGCAGGATATGTAAACCAAGTTTCACCCCAATGTAAAGAAGGGGTTGAGATAAGAGTCGTTCCTAGAAGTGTTTATGATGAGATTGTTTCTAACTCAACATTAGGTTACTAATAGATAATTTACCTACACAAATTACCTACACAAATTACCTACACAAATTACCTACACAAATTACCTACACAAATTACCTACAAACTCTGTAATAAGTACTTTCACCGCTCTTGTTACTTTTGCGAGTAATCTTACAAACGTCACCCGGTGCCAATCGGTGAAATTTTCCCACAGCATCTGTTCTAAGAATGACAGGCAATTGAGATTTAGTGGCGTTTAATCCCTTTAGAAGAGTCGTAATAACTTTTTCGTCTCTAAGGGGTTCATGATAGGGGACTAGACGATGGTTCAGTAGATTATTTACTAGTGAATCTACGTGAAACATATGAATATTTCTAAAGTGTGATGTATTAAAAGAATTATTTTTTTCTTTAATTTGTTTTGTAATTTCAGGACGAAGACCGACGCTAGCTAACTCTTCCTGACCTTTTAGGAATGTTTCTTCAACACTCTTTTCCATCGATTCCGAAAGTTTCTCATTAATGATAACGAAGAGACTGTCGTCTTTTTCAAACGGCGCATCAAAATCGTCCTCAATTCCTTCAGTTTTGTACAACGCAGTTAATTTTTCACAACAAGTCTTATTAACTTTAGTTCCACTACGATTCAATTCTGGAAAATTATAATAGATTACATGAAGTTTATGTCCTTTGATTACACGATGATTCAATACTATATTACAACCCGAACTTTCATATGCATTCGTATTGGTATTTGAATACATAATTTCTAGTTCTTTGTTTGACAAATTATGTATGGAATCTGTATCCCATTCCGCGGATAAGACTTCTTTTAGAGTTTTCCGACTCCTGTTAATCTTTTCAATCAAATACATTTAGTGATATATTATAGTATATTTATTTTTAAATCAAATTTATATAATCAATCTTATTACTTCTCTAATAGATCCACCAATATATTTAAACACATTCGTTGTATATAGTTGTATAGTTGTATAGTTGTATAGTTGAAGATGCCAAATATAATCTATTATTCGTGTGATGATTTCTTTCAGACGACTCTAGATTATCTGTATGATAAACATGAAGATAAAATAGAAGATTTTGTCTATCTAGATGAAAGTATTTATTCGCGATATGATTATAGAAGTCGCAGATACGATTCAAGCAAACGTTTGAGAACAATTATCCCTCATAATTGCGATTTTGAGTTTATGGAAACGATTGAAGAACAGGATTATGTATTTAGAATAGTTGTAGAACCTATTAAAGATGAGTCTATGAATGTAAGGACAATGATAAATTGTGGTGAAACTTGTGCCGCAAATGACATAATTATGAGCAAATTGGTTCTTTCGTGTGAAAATAAAGAAGCACTTATCAAACTCATTGATATTGCGAAAGAGTTTGTTCAAGAGAAACGACAAGATATCCGCAAATCAACCAACGAGACAATTCGGGTATTCTACTACAAAAAAGAGTACTGGGCACTACTCTCTAAACTACCCAAGAGACCACTCGATACACTCTATCTTAAAAAGGGACAGAAAGAATCACTAACAGACCTCGTTGATGATTTTTTTAAGAAAGAAACGAGAGATATTTATCTTTCATATGGTATGCCTTATAAATGTGTGATTATGCTTTATGGGGCTCCAGGCACCGGTAAAACGACCGCAATTACAACTACCGCATCGCATTTTGATTGTGATATTTATACAATTCCCATTACAAAAGAACTAAGTGATTATGCGATGATAGATGCCTTTGCTGGAATTAATGATAAAGAAGATAAGAAACATATTGTTGTCATTGAAGATATTGATAGTATCTTTAATGCAGAGGAAAGAAAAAAGGGAGACGATAATAATATGCTAACACTCAATACTCTTCTGAATTGTTTGGACGGACACACGTGTAAAGAAGGAACTCTTCTATTCTTGACGGCAAACGACGCACAAGTGATGGATAAAGCAATTGTTCGCTCTTGTCGGATAGATCACAAGATAGAATTTGACTATGCCGATAAATACCAAATCAAAAATATCTATGATACATTCCTACCAGAGCAGTCGGATCATTTTGATGAGTTCTATCAATATATTAGAAAGAAACGTGTAACAACGGCCATGCTTCAGGAATTCTTATTCTTTAATCGCAAATGTGACAATATTCTCGAACGTATGGATCTACTAATGGATATCATTGATAAGAATAAACCTAAAAATCTAGAAAAAAAAGACGATCAAAATCAAGAAAATAATATCTATATGTAATATAATGAAATTAAGTTCTTTGATAGAGGGTCACAATTGGGTTTATTTAACTCATATCCTATTTGTTGCTCCACTACTTTTCTACGTAGCATACACTCATATAAATAATATATCAAATGATATGGTTAATTTTATCGTATACATTCAGTTGGCGATGGCATTAATTATCCCTCTGTATCATGGACATAAACTATTCAAGAATCTAAATTATTAAGCTTGTCTAATAATGCTTTATGAATCTTGTGCCATTTTAAGTTTGTTTTTTCTGTTGTTTTCCACCACTTGGATGTAAAACACTTACTTAATGATTTCGTTCTACGATAATCTTCATCTAATCCCAGATTATCCAGTAGATTATTATAAATATGAAGAGTCTGATCAAATGTAATATGATTCGTTTCTCGTAAAACTTTTCTTTCTCTTAAAGAACGTCTGTGATTTAGATCAAAATTTAACCAATTGTAAAAATTATTCTCAATATGAAATTGTTTACTTTCTTCTATTTCTGCTTCTTCTTTAAATACTAGTATTTTTGAAGCTAATTCTTCATGACCATTCAATAAAAAACATAATAATGATTTATTAATAAGTTGGGAATCAGACATCATTTGTAGATAGATATATATGTATATGGTATTTAACTATAAGTATTCGCAATATGTTTCATTAGGATATTCATATGACGAGGTAGGAGATAATCGTAGTTTTCCGCGATGTGATGGATATGATCGCGTAGCAGACACTTCTGTGGGTGCTGCTGTGTCCACACTTCATCGGAACCATAATATTCATAGAATGCTTCGCGTGTATAGAGTCCATAATCATATGGATCGGCGCGATACTCGATATCACTGAATACAATCTTTCGTGATCGGGGTGTGTCGGAATACTTCTGTTTTTCTTTCTTCATCCATTCATCCATACAATTCTTATATTTCATATCAGTTGGAACCTCGGCTTCATTCGGTTCGTTTTGATTGATCGGTTCGGTTTGATTGATCGGTTCATTTGGATTGCTCGGTTCGTTTTGATTGATCGGTTCATTTGGATTGATCGGTTCGTTTTGATTGATCGGTTCGTTTTGATTGATCGGTTCATTTGGATTGCTCGGATCATTAAGATCTTCCGTCCCGATCCATCTCTTCATATAATCTTCGAGTGGTGTCCCTTCTTCAAACGAATTCATCGGTAGCCACGGTGAAATATTAGGATCAATAGCGTGATCATACGGATCGTTAATAGATGATGCAACGGAATCAACGGAATCATCTGATTCATCCGACGAATATCCGACCAAAGAACACGGGCACTGAGCGTTGCCATCCCATACGCGACTACAATCATTACACTCCGTTAGACCACCGACCATATCATAATCACTGGTCATGTCTGACTCGGTTGTTTTAGTCTGATCAATTCCCTTATTCTGTTCCATTCCTATCCCTTTGTTTATACAAACGTATCTATTTTTTAAATCAAATTTAGTTTAAAAAGATACTATATTGATTATAATATAATGAATCGCACAGATGAAATAAAATTGATACTAGGACCTCTTTTGAATAATCACGATGATATAATACATTATATACTTGATTTAGAAAAACAAAAAAACCAAGAAGAAACACGAGTCTTTTGGGACTATATGCAACGTAATAATGAATACTTTGTGAATCCGTATTTTAAACACGTTAATAAACCAACTGGAATTATTATCAATCTACATCAACAAATAAGAAGGATGAATGGTTCTCTCCAAAATGTTAGAGATGAAAATAGGGAATTAAAAGAAATACAAAAAAATAATAATGATTGGGCGGAGGCGTGGATGAGAGGGGTTAGATTTTAGATTTTAGATTTTAATTACTCTTCTTTGAGAACTTCTAGGACAGCATCAAGAGGGATGTTCTTTTTCTTGCCAACTGCCTCGGCATCCGACTCAAGCTTGTCATACGCCACTGTTCGCCACTCGTCCGAATAGACGTGGAGATGGAGATAACGCACACTGAACGTGTCTACGTGAAACGATTCTTTCACGGTCTTCATCTTCCATTCGGTATCCATTGATAGTGGGATCTCGCGATTTGCTGACAGATCTGATGGTCGAATGCGCGTAGAGATCATCTTATCATCCAGCTTGATCGAATCGTTCTGGGACAGGACCCAGTTTAGAGAACCAACGGACTTGTGATTTCCCTCATAGAGGATTTCTAGTGCGACGCGCCCTGTTTCGCGCATTTTGTTGAGAAGCGGAATGTGTTCCTTCTGTAGGGACAGGGGCGAATCAATCCGCACCTTCGGAATGACTAGGACATGGAGGAGAGACTGAAGCGTTGATTCACCCCCAATCTCGTAGCGACACGGATTCATCGTATTCCAGGTCTTCGCCTTTCGGAACCCAGCTGGGATAATCACGATACAGTCATCGGTCTCAATTAGCCGAGTGCCACCGTTCGGGTCCTCGATGCACTTGTTGATGGAGTTGTAGAATGCCTCGAAGACCGGCTTACCGGAAGGCATCACACCTTGAAGTGGGGTGCCGTCAGGGAGAAGCATCGGTTTCGCATCACCACCTTCCTCCATCCACTCCTTGCAGACCTTGACCTCGTCCTCCTTCTGATGGAAGGCGTTCTTGGCATCGCGGTAGTAGGTCTTGTAGGTGTCCATTCTCCCTGTTGCTTCTGCTTGCGCTATAATACATGATCGCATCATCTATTTTGCTATGTTTCCGAGTCTTTCTCTATTTCTCTATTTCTCTCTTTGTCTCTTTGTTTTGATATGCTAAATCACTTAAGCACAGAATCAAATTTACTAAAGATAGGAGAAGGAACAAATGACTGAACAAATGAATTACGTAGTCTACATCATCAAATCAGATAATCATACATACATCGGAATGACGAATAACTTCTTTAGGAGGTGGAGACAGCATAATAAAATAATAAAAGGAGGAGCTAAGGCCACCAGTAGAAGAGAAAATTGGTCACCAATATGTATCATCGATGGATTCTTAACTTTGAAAGAAGCGTGTCAATGTGAATGGAAACTTAAGAGGGTTAAGGGTCATAAAAAAAGAGTTCAGAATGTATATCATCATCTTATGAATGAAGATAAATGGACGAGTAAATCGCCGTTAATTAAAGAACAAGATCTAACAGTTTATGTAACAGATGAATACAAAGAATTCTTTGAGGATTATGGAACAAAAGAATTGGTTTGGTTTTGATAGATTTCGAGTATTCTAAAGAAGACCCACAATTCTCTATTCTCCACTGGTGCTCTTCTCTAGAGAGTTCTGGACTAAATTTGATTCCCTTCTCTAAGAATTATTAGTAACAAACCCCACAGAGAACCAGCAAACTACTCACAAACCAACCACAAACTAGATCCAAACTAGATCTAAACTAGATCTAAACTAGATCCACGATGAGTCTTTCCACTATGAGTCGCTCCTCTTCTTGCCCCGCCGCCGTCAACTTGGTCCGCAAGGCCCAGCGGAAGTGTGGCTCATGCGGTGAGACCGGTCACAACGCCAGGACCTGCTCCCAGAAGACCCCGAAGACCCCGAAGACCCCGAAGACCCAGGAGAGCCATCAGGACCAGATCTACGACCGCTGTCTCCCGTGCTCTTCTGTCGCGACTGTCGTGACTGTCGCGACGGTTGAGTCGTCTGAACCCAGAAAGGAGCGCAAGAAGCGCACAGAGACCAAGGCGCGGATCTGTGGGAACTGCGGTCTGACCGGTCACAACGCTCGGACCTGCCCCGCCAACTCGGCTCTGGAGACCCCTTCGTCGCCAAACAAGAAGACCAAGACCAAGAAGACCAAGAAGAGTAAGAAGACCAACGCTCTCGAGGGTCTCAATAAGACATTCTTCATGACCCTAGAAGACCCCACCTACAAGAAACAGCCGCGAGTGTGTCGGGCGTGTGGCCTTACCGGTCACAACACCAGGACCTGCGCCACGCATCAAGCATTCCTCGCGATGGGGTGTATCAGCTAAGTATTAGAGATAGAACAATAAAACAAAAAAAAGACAAAAAAAAAACTAAAGGAAAGAATGGGTTCAATTCCTATCATTTCCTATCCCATTTTTTTAATCAAGTGGTATTCGGTTCATTAGTCTTTCTCTACGATCCAATTCATCAATCATTATCCAAAATATTTCACCAAAAAAATCAAATATACCCATCCCTTCTTTACTATACATATACACATTAAATTTTAAGTGGGAACCATAGGAATAACCATAGGAATAACCATGGGAATAACCATAGCATATTACTGAGCAAGAATCACAATCCAATACAAATCGGGGTTCGTTTCCCTGAGTTCCATCAAGTAAATGTATTGGATGATTATCACCAGCATAGAAATGGTGAAACAACCACACGTCACCTCAACCCTTTCACCATCATCATCGTAGTAGTGAGGCATTACCCGCCGCGATGATCTGTTTTTTTATTAAAAGATAGGATAAAGATAATAATCAAATTCGTTTGGAGACTTTGAAGCAAATTTGATGTAAGAATTAGGATACATTTTAAAACACTAACAAAGAATACTTATGGAGGCGATGACGACTGTTCCGTATCACCAGGTTCATTATGATCCGTATCCCGATGAGACCGAATCATTCGCTTCTCTGCCAGAAGATTCACCCCTCCATCATCTGTGTTACGGCATCATTACAGAGAAGATCACGGATCTAGTTGCTGGAGAACGAAGGAAGAAACAAAAAGCCGACAGAGAATTTTACATCCGGAAGATTAACAACACACTCTTGAAAGAACTTCAGCGTAGTTTTGAGACACCTGAATCGTGTAATGTTCGGCCCACGATTCGCTGGGAGGATCCTATGGATCGAGCCCTCGCACACGAAGCGTTACGTTCTTGGCTGAAGTATGGCTCAAACAAAATGCAGATGCTTGATTGGTTCACTAAGAACAAAATCCCGCTTGTCTATCTGGAGGAGCTCTATCGGATGCAGACAAAGGGACCACCGGAGTTGGTGAAGAACGATTACATTCGTGTTAACAATCATTATGGGAGAGTGGTGGGGGTAAAAGGTAGGACGATTAAATACAATCTAATCCGCACGGAAAGAGAATGGGATTCCACGAAACCAAAGGGGCAACAGAGTATCGCGAATGTTCTTTGGACAACGCCTAATTATTTATCAGCCCATTCGATAGCAGATGTGTGCCGAAGAAGACAAGGAACATTGCTTCAGATGGGGAAGAACTTAGATGATGATCTGGAAGAATTTCTGTTACCAGAAGAACTCCTGTTCCGTCGAACTCAATGGGACCTAGATAATGTGACTCGTAGTGAGTTTGGTATAGAGATAAACATCTCGGTATGGAAGTGTGAGAAAATTGGTCACAATGATATGTGGGAAGAAGAATACCTGAGAGAGAAAGAATTGATTATGAAAGAAGTTCATTTTCGTCATCGGTATTGGCTGAAATCACAGGTTCTGAGACATATGTGGATTACAGCATTATACGATTGGTTTAATATGGATTATGATATCATCGGTAAGAAAGAGAAACCACCTGTCCCTACTTGGCACGGTTGTGCTGTATGTAATGGCATTACGTATGATAGTTATTCATTGTGGTCATTGATCAAGGAAGTAATTGATGAGTCCGGTCAATAAAGAATTCTTTAATTAAAGCACTAATAAAATTTGATTTAAAATTACCCCTTTTTTTACAATTAGTAAAGATGTCTTATCTGGACAACCTACCTGAATTTCAAGAAAACATCAGTAAATTAGACATCACCTCCTTTAAGAGAGAAGATGTAGAGTTTGGCGATAAACTAGGCTCAGGGGCGACCGGTTCGGTATATGAAGGATCACTTCGGTATAATGGTGGCGATAGTATCGATTGTGCTGCGAAGAAGTTTTCATCAAACAATTATCATTCGGGATACGAAGGAGATATGTATGACGACGCGTATAACGAATTGAGTATGTTGTCGATGCTTATGAATGAATCGGGGTGTATTACCGTCTACGGATACACTCTAGAAATATCCGAAGAAGACCAATCACTCAAGATCTATGTTTTGTTAGAGAAGTTGAACTCAAATGGAGATTTGGACGATTACTTGAAACAGCCTCTCTACTGGAGAAAGGACGAAACAGAGAATACCTATTCCATGAACAGTGAAACAAAGAAGGATATATGTATGAAAATGTGTGACTGCGTCCAAGACTTACACAATAATCATATCGTGCATTGTGATCTCAAACCTCAAAATATGATTTACTATACGGAAGATATTTTGAAGAATACGCGAGAGATGGTTTCTATAAAGGGTCTAAAATTGATTGATTTTGGTGCGTCTGTAAAAATGGATTCAACGAAGAGTAGTGAAATCAAAGAATGTGATTGTGATATGGGAACAGAAGGATACATGGCGCCAGAACTTAAAGATGGTCTAGCGGGATATAAAACAGACATCTATTCTCTAGGCGTAACTATCATCGAGGTATGGACGGGAGATGTATGGATAGAAGGCGAATCGGAATCTTATGCAGAATGTCGGAAGGATGTATTGACTGCTTTGAAAACGATAGAGGATAAGAGTCTTAAAACTATTCTGAAACGATGTCTATTCAAGGATTCGGCTCAGAGACCACCTATCAAAACTATCAGAACTATTCTTCAGAAACTCTAATAAACACGAGTAGTATAAGACTCAAACAATAACATAAAAGCAAACAGCTGATACAATTCTCTAACATCTTTTTTTGAGTCGAGATACGTCCCATATTGATGTGTTTTTTTATCATTCCCTAATGATTTCTTATAAATCTTATTGTAGACATCTAATGGTATTTCGCGACCACAGTACCATTCGGACATCTCAACATAGGCTAAAGAAAAACGCGATACTAATTCTTTGTATTCTTCATTAATAATATGATAATGTTTTTCATCTTCATTCATTAAAGAATAGAGCGTTTCTTTGGCTACGTTTGTTTCATCAATTTCTGAAATAGTTGTAACCATTTCTTTAAAAGAATTCTTTTCTTCATCAAGTTCATTATGAATAGAATCTAATTTGAGGGATAAAGCATCGATATCAAACTTTTTCTTATTTGTCATTTACTATTAATGTTAAATTATTTTCTAAGTGAGTATATAAAATGAGAAGATCCAGAGCAGTTTCCAGAAGAGTTTCTAGAAGATCTAGAAGTCCGAGAAGATCCAGAGCCGGAGTTAAGAGAAGTAGTTCCAGATCCAGAAGTCCGAGAAGATCTAGATCCAGAAGTCCGAGAAGATCTAGATCCACTAAAAGAAGATCCACTAAAAGAAGATCCACTAAAAGAAGATCTAGAACTACTAAAAGAAGATCTTCTAAAAGAAGTAGAGCTACTAAAAGAGTAAGCAGTAAAAGAGTTCGCGTTGAAAAGCGTAAAGTCACGAGAAACATCAAAGCTCTTAAACAATCTCTCAAGAAAGAAGAACTAAAGAGTCGTAGCTTAAATTCTGGGACGTTTGATTCCCCTTCCTACAATCCTTTCGGCTATTAAATAATTAAAGTTTTCTTACCTATTTTATATATACTTTATTCATGGGAGACTATCCAATGAATAAATATGAACAATACGATAATTATGACAACTATCACGAATATGATAATGATGGTTATATTGACTATTATGATACAAATCATAATATAACTGATACTGGTTCAAATGTATCGGATGAAGCCGTTCTATATTTAGCAGGTTTTATGTGCTTTACATTACTGGCAACACACTGTTCTGTTACATTATGTGGTATGTGGGATAATCGCGAAAGAGACCGATATAGTTATTTAGAAGATATCAGAATAAGAAATAATATCAATGAAAGGGTAGAACGGAGAAGAAACATTTTAAAAGAAATCAAAATAAAAGAGTATGATGAATCGTTGTTAATACACGATAGCGAGTGCTGTATTTGTTTGGATAAATTTGAAGATGGAGAAAAAATATCAACTCTTAAATGTAATCACTGCTTTCATAAAGAATGTATTGAGAATTGGTTGCAAAAGAATCTAACTTGTCCTTTATGTCGTTTATCTCTTTAATAATAATCTAATTCACTATATATATGCCGAAGTATGAAAAAACTAGCATTCGTTTAAATGACGAATTTGTTATGAAAGAAGGATCCAAGTATTATCTTTCAGGGATCAGCAAAGTTGGTGAATGGTCTAAAGTGAAAACGAAGGGTCTAGAAGACATAGTTGGTAAAGATGTTACTAAAAAACTTCAGAAACTATTGAAGAAGTATGAAATAAAATCAAGTGTGAATTTTATTGTGAGAAGAAGTCACAAAAAAATTGGAAGGAGAGGTGCGAACAAGAAAACTAAAAAACAGAAAAAGAAAGAGAAAAAAGTTAAAGGTGGGGACTGATCGGGGGGTAACCAAACAAAATACCAATCTAGCTCCAGAATGATTGGAGGTGCATGAGGTGGGTCAGGAGGACCCGCTGAAGTCAGACCTTGAGTAAAGTATTCATAAAGTATTTTAAAGATAATCCGTGACGAAAATAAATCTAAATTTGATTTATTTACTGAGATAGTAATTAAAATACTTAAGTGAGAAAGATAGAATAAGATTATATAAGAGAAAATGCACTTGAAAATTAAGATTAGCGATGATTGTCTGGATAATAGTAATTCTTTGAGAGAATTGTATCATAATCACCAGCATTTTCATGAAGGTGATGCTGGACTAGATTTGTATATGCCTAATTCTATTCTTATTCCAGGTGGAGCAAGAGGCGTTCAAGTATCACTCGAAATTGCGTGCGAAGCGTTTAATAACAAGAATAAGGAATCACACGTTTCTTATTATCTGTATCCGCGTTCATCTATCTCAAAGACACCACTAAGGATGTCAAATTCGGTGGGTATTATCGACGCAGGATATCGTGGGAATCTAATTGTATCTCTTGATAATCTTTCATCCGAGAGCTACCAAATTAATAGGGGAACAAGATTGTTTCAACTGTGTGGGCCATCACTAGAACCGAACTCATTTCAACTATCCAATGAACTATCTGATACGAGCAGAGGTGCGGGAGGATTCGGATCTACGGGTCAATAATCGGTAAATATAATTAAATCATTTACTCTGAACAAGAGTATCAATATCTGTTAATACCATAAATTTATCTTGCGTCATTTCATTCTGAACATTCGCTTTTTTAGGTAAGTCTTTCTTTTTAATAGGATTCATAGCATCTTTCACTTCATTTGTTTTTTTTAATGAGAACATAAAATTCACATTACACTGCGTTTGTAAGAATAATTCTTGATTCTTACGGATAGGGATCGTAAATTTAACATGATGTGTTAAATATCCTAGAGCGTGATACAATAAAGGAATTCTTGTTGTTTTTTTACCAGGAGCATAACTCTCTTTATACAAATTGTATAATGATGATATTTGTAATTTAGTATTTTCATCTCTTTCGTTTGCTTCGTTTAAGATTGTCTGCCATACTAACCACATTACATCTTTACAATATTTAGGATTCACATTTGTCACTTTCCTTTCTTCTATTTCCCATTTAATTTTCTTTTTTCTGTTTACTTTTTCCCACTGAATCACCCATGACAACCAATAACTGGTGACTTCATATCCCGACGCTAAGTTCTTGTACTGAAACATAATCTCATTCATAATTATTTTTAATTCTTCTGGATCGGTGAATTGTATCATATCATCTGGGATAAAGTTTGCTTGTGCTTTCAATCTTAGTTTAATATTCTCAAAAAAGAAATCAGTTGTTTCATTAATTTTCGGATATTTATCGTATCGTTTGGTCTTCGCGGTGGTTGTTAGAACTGTCACGATATCAAAAAAGATGTTTCGGATAGTTTGATTATTCCGATAATGAATTAAGTTCTCTTTCTGAGCTGTTTTCTTTAAATCCAAGTCAAGTGTATTATAAAATAGTTTCACTTTTCTCAAAAGATAGTAAGGTAATTCGGGTGAATTAAGATGAATAATTTTAGAGGCAAACGAGACAAATTTATCAAGTAATTCAATTAAATATCCAGAGATAATACATTCGGTTGTCCAATGACACGCATTCTCTAATTTACCCTTCTCAATGCTTTGAAAGAGAGCTTTTAAAACATCTTTCTTTTTAAATCCTGAGAAGGTTTTCGTTTTAAATAAAGACGATGCTCTATTATCATCTATTTTGTATTTGTCATCCATACTGTTAAATATAAAAAAGAGTAAAGATTCTTTCGCAAAGATTATTTCGCGAAAAAATCCAGTAAATAAAAAATAATAATAGTAAAAGATGGATAAATACGATGTTAAAGTATTGTGTCATGATCCTTATCTGTTTGTTATCGATGATTTCTTAACAGATGAAGAGTGTGAGTTCATCAAAACTGTTTCTAAAGATGGACTGAAATCGGCAGGTGTTTCATTTTTAGCGAAAGATAAAGGTAAATATGGTCCTAATTCTAAATACAAAGGGAGGACGAATCAATCTAATTGGATCAAAAAAGAAAGGTATCCCGAAATGTTAAAGATTAGTCAAAAGATCGGCGATTTAATGAATTGTGATTATCGGTATTTTGAGGATTTTCAAGTGATTCATTACAATGAATCCGAAGAATACAAATATCATTATGATGCTTATGATAAGAGAGACAAAGATAAATATAACCGATTTTGTTCTGAAAGAGGGAACCGAATCGGTACTGTTCTAGTCTACTTAAATGATGTAGAAGAAGGAGGTGAAACTGGGTTTGATTCAATCGATAAATCAACAGAACCACTCTTAGTTGAAGCTAAGAAAGGGAGATTGGTCCTTTTTAAAATTATAAATCCCGACGGATCATTAAATATGAAATCAAGACATGCTGGTTTACCAATTAAAAAAGGAGAGAAATGGGCGTTTAATTTGTGGTTAAGAGAAAGATTTTAATATTTAAGCTGAACACGCTTCACAATTATCCGGCTTGACTGTGAACTGAATCGCCTTTGAGGAAGGTCTAGTTCTCAAGTAATAGATTCCCGTTTTAAGACCTTTCTTCCATGAATAAAAATGCATTGATGTCAGAATCTTAGAACTAGGAGAACTGACAAACAAATTCATACTTTGACTTTGACAGATATACTTGCCTCTGTCGGCCGCCATATCAATAATATTCTTTTGTTTCATTTCCCATACTGTTTTGTATCTTGCTTTAAAATGATTAGGAATTTCTTCGATTGCCTGAATAGACCCATCATTTTGAATAATTTTATCTTTCATATCTCTTGACCATAGATTTAATGATATGAGATCATTCACCAAATATTCATTAAGAACCATATAGTCGCCAGCTAAGACTCGTCTAGTATAAATATTGGACATTACTGGTTCAAAGCATTCATAATTACCCAAAATCTGTGCTGTGGATGCGGTGGGCATAGGAGCAACCAGGAGACTATTCCTAACACCATATCTCTGAACATCACTCATTAGTTTAGACCAATCGTATCTATCTGAAGATTGATGACCCCATAGATTATGTTGGAATGAACCCTGCTGAAGAGGTGATCCCATAAATGATGAATATGAACCTAGATATTCATCGCGATCAAGTTCTTCCGGAATATAATTAATTTCTCTTTGAAGTTGCAACAGAATATCCGATGATACAAAATCCGTTAGACCGTTTTCAGGTGATTGACTCATCCCTGTTTTAAGGATCTTCATCTTAGCTTCTCTTTCTTTGGCTAGATCCATTGACGCAACCATGGAGCCATAGTAAATAGACTCAAAAATCTTTTCATTTAATTCTTTGGCTAAATCTGACTCAAAGGGAATACCCAATTCAAAGAATACATTCGCTAGACCCTGAACACCTATACCAATAGGTCTGTGTCTCGTATTGGATCTTTTGGTTTCTGGTGTAGGATAATAATTATAATCAATGATATTATTTAGATTCTTAGTAACAACCTTTGTCACTTCAACGAGTTTATCATAATCAAAATCCGACCGACAATAATCCTCTAGTTCTGTGTAACCACCGATGTGTTCGAATTTAGAATTATCAATGCGATAAATCTGAGGGAACTTAACGCCGTGTGGTTTTTCTTGAGCTAAAGATAATTCTTCATATGATACTTTTTCATATTGGATGTTGTGTCTTAAGCAATATTTCTCAGTCATATCACAATAACTACAACCGGGTTTAGAGTAGACCCGGAGTTGAATATCAGATACATCTTTCTTAACAACAAATTTCTTAAGAGAAATAGATGCTAGATTACAGACAGCAGTTTCATCCTTATCGGAGTATTCCATAATCTCGGTACAAAGATTAGATGATTTAATCACACCGAGATTCTTTTGATTGGATTTAGAATTACAAGCGTCTTTGTAGAGAAGATAAGGTGTCCCCGTTTCAATTTGAGATGTTAGGATGGCTGACCACAGTTTCCTCGCCGAAACCTTTTCCCGAAAGAGTCCTTGTTGGACAAGAGCATCATATTTATGAACAAAATCCTCACCATAATAATCACTCAGATTACACGATTCATTCGGACAGAATAGATACCAGTCTTCATCTGCTTCAACTTTCTTCATAAACAGATCGGGGATCCACAAAGCATAAAAAAGATCTCTCGCTCTCTCTAATTCATTCCCGTGATTCTTTCGGAGTTCTAGGAACTCAAAGATGTCGGCATGCCACGGCTCCAAATAGATCGCAAAGGAGCCATTCCTCTTACCTCCTCCCTGATCAACGTATCGTGCCGTATCATTAAAAACCCTCAGCATCGGGACAATCCCATTTGACTTGCCATTTGTTCCGGCGATAAATGAATCTTTAGCTCTCACATTATGGATATGAAGACCGATTCCACCCGAATGTTGTGAGATTAAAGCACAATCTTTAAGAGTTTTGTAGATACCATCGATAGAGTCATCATTCATAGAGAGAAGAAAGCAACTGGCGAATTGTTCGCGATTGGAACCCGCATTAAACAGAGTGGGTGTCGCATGAGTGAAATAATGTTCAGACATCAAATCATATGATTCAAATGCTTTTTCTAAATCATTTCTATGAATTGAAAGACACACCCTCATAATCATATCTTGGGGTCTTTCAACCATTTCATCCTTAATCTTATAAAGATAACTCTTCTCAAGAGTCTTAAGACCAAAGAAATCAAAGAGATAATCTTTGGAATAATCAATTTTGTTATCAATTAGCTCTTTATTCTTTACAACTAAATCATAGAATCCCTTGTTCAAGAGTGGTTTATCCAAATGAAATAATTGATCCACCTTTTCAGAGAACGTGTCAAGTGTATTCTTGTGATGATTTGACACAAGAATACGACTCGCTAACACTGCATACTCGGGATTAACTGAATACATCGCTATAGCTGTCTCAGATGTTAATATATCTAGTTCAGAAGTCTCCACACCATCAAAAATTTCTTGGATTACTTTTTGCGCGACTTTTGTTGCGTCTATATTTAATTGATGAACAAATTCGGATCCAGTGGACATGGAACTAATTCTCGCCAGGATTTTATCAAAAGAAACATCTTCTAGATTTCCATTTCTTTTTTGAACCCGCATTAATTGATACACCCTATACATTTATATAGTATTACTGTTTTAAGTAAATTTGACTTAAAAATATATGATTTTTATAGTAGTAGTAATATATGAAAATCGCCATCATTGGGAAAATGTGTTCTGGAAAGAGCACGATTGCGGAAATACTAGAAGAGCATGATTCCCGCTATCAAAGATATTCATTTGGTCAAAAAGTGAAAGAGTTAGCAAGTGAGCTCTTCAATATGGTTGGGAAAGATAGAAAACTATTGATCAACTTCGCCAATAAAATGAGAGATATTGATTCGGAAGTTTGGGTCAATCAAGTCCTTAAGCAAACTCTTACTAAAGAATTCGGTGTGATAGATGATATCCGATATCAGAATGAATTAGATGCTCTAGTAGAAGATAATTGGATAATTATCAAATTAAATATATCTAAAGGACTTCAAGCTAAGCGAATCATCGACACCTATCCCGAAACACATAAGGAACATCTTAAGTATGTGGATCATTTATCTGAAACAGTTGAATTTAAATTTAAACCAGGCTATCCACACTTGACTCTGAGTGTAGATGATTTAACTAAGGAACAATTAAGAGATACAATCATTTATTTTATTGAACACAATATCTAATCTTGAATTAAAAGTTAAGTTTATTCGTCTTAAAAGAATTCTTTTTCTTTACTAAAGATTAAATAGAAGTGAATGGAATTTAAGAAGTGGATCAGAACACCTATCAAATATGAAGAGGATTATTATATTGAAGATGTATTGGGAATCATGTTAAGTCATATTGTGCGTTGGTACAACGATCAGAATGAATTATCATTTCTGACAGATGGGGGAACATTTGAATATAAATTCAAAGAGTTCTTTTATGAAGTTTATCATAAAGGAATTGTTAGGGAAAATGAGTTAGCATTTGATGAAAACTTTCAAAACTTTGATCTTAAGTATTCCGAAGACATTCAGACTATTTTTGAGAAATATAAAGAAATGGAGAAAGCTTATGCTTTGGATTTATTCAGAGATAAATCATATGATCATTTGATAGAATTCTTGTATGAATACTTTGATATCATGGAAGAAATATCTGATGATGAGGATGATGGGAGTGGAACAAAAGATTATCTAGGATATAATATATATGACTAACAATCATAATATTTATAGCAAACTAATGAAGCAACACGGTGGCGCCATACCCTTTGAAGAATTAGCAAAAGCACAGAGACAAAATAGAAAGAATAAAAAGAATAAAAAGAATAGTAAGAATAGAAAATCTACAAGAAAGGGTCGTAGAAGAACGAATAGGAGAACGAATCGTTACAAAAAGAAAAGAAAATCTAGGAAAAAAACTGTAAATAAGGGAAGTCTTTTAAAATTCAAAAACAAATGTAAGTGTAATGTGACTCAAGGTGATAATATGAACAATCCGAATGCTTTGGGATATTGTTCAAATTGTATTCCTGAAGGAGTAATGATTAAGGGAAAAGATGGGAAGATCTATCGGAACAAAAAGAAGGAATGGATAAAGATTGATTAAATCTGCGGAAATAAAGATTGATTAAATCTGCGGAAATAAAGATTGATTAAATCTGAGGGAAAAAAGATTGATTAGACCCTTCTGTAAAATAAACAATACGGCTTCTGTTGTAGGACTTCTTTTTCGGAAACATCGCTAACACTCGAATCATTGTATGTGTGCCATGAGTTATCAAGATTATTCTTACACATCGCATAATAATGACCTCCTCCTACATTACCCGACTGAATACACATCCCAGCTAAAGCATAATTATTACTACTGTCACTGTAGTTGATAATGTAATCTTCTATATCCAGAGATAATGGAAATTGAATGTAAGCATCATTTTTTCTCCCGTCCTTGAATCTCTTTAAGAGAATGATCAGAACATCTGATGATTCCCATAACATAATTTTCCTTTCAGGCTCAACATTACATTTACATTTATCACATTTCCAAGAATTATCACAATCTAAAGTTTCTAATGCTGTATAGTTGTCTAGACAATCCCTTAATGTTAAAGAATTCTTTTCCGGAATTTCCAAGGATAGAACCATTAATGGTTCATGATTCGTAGTGACATAATCACATTCTGTGCAACTTGTAACAGTTAATAATTGTGAATAGAATTTCTTGATAATGTAAGAATAATCATCTTCAAAAAATTGTTTCCACCCTTCAATTGATTTGTAAGCTAGTTTATCTAGCTGAGTTTTAGGTTCTCCTTTTACCGTTATTTTTACCTTTTTCTTGATAGATTCATGAAGAAGTTCCATTAATAAAGTTAAGAATTCATCGACATCATTTTGATTAAAATTATAGAAGATTTTGTCTTTTGCCCGACACTGAACAATAAAAGATCTTAAGAAATTTTGAGGATTAATAACTTCACCAGAATCATTTCTCCAAACATCCATTTGTAACTTGATCCATTGATTCATTAATTCATAATCAGAACGATTTTGACACTTTAAACAATCATTCATAAATGTATCATTTTTAGGATGAAATTCTAGGAGATGGCTTAAACATTGAAGAGCTGAGTTCATATAACAAGTATTTCCTAAATTTTGAAAGCCTTTGTTTCCAGAATTCATTACTAATCTTTAATTAAGAATGTTTTTATTTTCTTAAATTATTTTCTATGCTATAGTATAAAAATATGGGAGGAGGATTGATGCAACTTGTAGCTTATGGTGCTCAGGATATTTACCTTACGGGTAACCCGCAAATTACTTTCTTTAAGGTTGTCTACCGCAGACACACGAACTTCTCGATGGAGTCCATTGAGCAGACTATCAATGGTTCTCAGGGAACGGCCACTGGTGGCTCAGGAACTGTTACTATTTCTCGCAATGGTGATTTAGTTCACAAGATTTATGTTACATCTGCAGCAACGGGAATTACCGATGGATCTAAACTGATAGTAGATGTTGAGCTTGAGATTGGTGGTCAGCGTATTGATCGTCACTATCAGGAATGGATGCAGATCTGGAACGAATTATCCACACCCGAATCAAAGGCTATTGGTCTGAAATCTATGCAGGGTTGTATTGGTGCCAAAGGCTCAACTGGTCCGATTAACTTGGTTCAGGTTCCTCTTCAGTTCTGGTTCTGTCGTAACCCGGGTCTCGCCTTGCCCCTAATTGCTCTTCAGTACCATGAAGTTAAACTTAAGTTTAACTGGGGTGCGGCTTCGGGTGGTTACGGTGGAGCCGGTCCAGCTAACTGCAAAGTATTATGTGACTACATCTACCTTGATACCGATGAGCGCCGTCGTTTTGCTCAGGTTTCTCACGAATACCTCATTGAGCAGGTTCAGAGACAAACGGGTGAGTCTGGTCAGACTACTAAGCTCAACTTCAATCATCCCGTTAAGGAATTGGTTTGGACTTCTGATGGAGGTTCTGATGAGGCGGAATTAAGGCTCAAGTTGAACGGTCATGATCGTTTCTCTAAACAGCAACCGGAATACTTTCAGCTCAGACAGCCTTACGATTACCACACTGCTATTCCGAAGCAGAACTTGCCCACTTCTGCTCAACTCACTACTTTAGATAGACAGACAACAATTGCACTACCAACTGGTGATAATGGCACTGTATTAACTGTTCAGACACTCCTCGCGACTGCTAAGTCAGGAGCATCCAAGATATGTATGTTAACTGGTACAAATGAATTAGCTTTAGATGGAAGTGGTAATAACTCGGCTTTTGCTACAGAATATGCTGTAGGGTCGCAAATAGCTATAGTAATTATTGCAGTTGGCTCTGATATTGTATCTACCGGTACCGCGGCGGTCGGTGATATATTTTTCGCTAATGTCACCGCTGTGGGGAGCCTGGCTTCGACCGCCGCGGGTCAACAGTTCTTTTTATCTGTACCAACTACTGCTGATGGAGCTAAAACAATAACAGCCATGGATGGCGCAAACGGCGACAGTACAGTAAAAGTTTTTATTGTCAGCAACGGCAACTCTGCTCAGGCCCGCACCTCTCAGTTAACCAAGAAGATCAATGTCTACTCCTTCGGTCTCAAACCGGAAGAGCACCAGCCGTCTGGAACCTGCAACTTCTCTCGTATTGATGTTGCTCAGCTTATTCACGATGGCAGTGGCACCTTGAGTGCCCAAACTGTCTACGCCGTCAACTACAATGTCCTTAGAATTATGTCCGGTATGGGTGGTCTTGCCTACTCCAACTAAATGAATTAGTCAAAGGACTAAAGACTAAATCATAACTAATCCACTTTTTAAGATATTATTTTTAATTTGTTTATTAAAGATAAATAAACGAACGATATAAACTTAATAAAAAAATCTATGCTATATGTATAAATATGGGAGGAGGATTAATGGAACTCGTCGCTTACGGCGCCCAAGACATTTACTTAACTGGGAATCCCCAGATTACATTCTTTAAGGTTGTCTACAGAAGACACACGAACTTCTCGATGGAATCAATTGAACAGACATGGTTAGGAACCGAGGTTGGATCTTCATTCGTTGAATCTAAATGTGAAGCTATTATTTCAAGAGATGGTGATTTATTACACAGAATGTATTTAGAGTTAGGTGTTTCTTCTATATCGGGTTATGGTAATGGTACTGTTAAAGCTAATTTATCATCCAAGTTAATAGAATCTGTTGAATTACAGATTGGTGGTCAAAGAATAGATAAACAAAGTGGGACATGGATGGAAACGTGGGCGGAATTAACCGAACCTAATCCAGATTGCTCTGCTAGTAAATGTGGTACTACCAATAACCATGCCGGGACATTATTTCAGAAAATGTCGGGTATGGGGGGGTTTAATGTCGCTAATGTAAATCTAACCGAAGAACTATTATTTAATGTGCCGTTACAATTCTGGTTTAATCGTCATCCTGGTCTAGCACTACCATTAATCGCTCTTCAATATCATGAGGTGAAAGTTATTTTAAAACATAAGTTTAATTCTGCAGCTAATTATGGTTACAACAAAAATAAATTATGGTGTGATTACATTTATTTAGACACCGATGAACGTAGACGCTTCGCTCAAGTTTCACACGAATATCTCATTGAACAAGTTCAGGAACAAAGTGTTGGAACAGCAGACATTACCAATGAAACTTTAAATTTTAATCACCCTGTGAAAGAATTAATTTTATGTAATATGGGGGTGACCGGCCGTATGACTTCAATAGAAGGCGCCGCTTCCACTGAATTAAAATTAGTATTAAATGGAGCCGACCGTTTTAAAGAAAGGAATTTAAGATATTTTACAAGAACGCAAGTATACCAACATCACACGGGTTGTAGTGGTTTAGTAACAACCGGTGTAGCTGACACTGGTGATAGTGCAGATGCAATCGGTGTTTATTCATTTGCCCTCAAACCAGAAGAACACCAACCTTCGGGAACTTGTAATTTCTCGAGAATTGATTCTGCACAATTACAAAAAACTTCGGGAACAACTGATATTACTCACATTTTCGCCGTCAATTACAATGTCTTAAGAATCATGTCGGGTATGGGTGGTTTAGCATATTCCAATTAATTTAGTCAATTAATTTAGTCAATTAATCAAGGGATTAAGTAATTAAGTTATTATAAAGAATTCTTTTATCTTTTATCGTTTTTCATCAAATATAGAAAAATTTCTTAGGTTTTTTTTCTATGCTATAGTATAAAAATGGGAGGAGGATTAATGCAACTTGTAGCTTATGGCGCTCAGGATATTTACTTAACCGGTAACCCGCAAATTACTTTCTTTAAGGTTGTCTATCGCAGACACACCAACTTTTCGATGGAGGCCATTGAACAGACGTTTAGTGGAACGGCTTCTCTTGGATCATCTGTATCGGCAACAATCTCACGCAATGGTGATTTAGTCCATAGAATGTATTTACAATATAATCCAGACACATGCTTGGGAACCTTGGTGCAGAACAAAGACTTTGCTAACAACTTTTCGCATAATTTAATTAAAGAAGTAGAATTAGAAATTGGGGGTCAGCGCATTGATAAACATTATGGTCACTGGCTTCAAGTATTTTCTGAATTAACTGAAAATAATCCTCTAGGAGACACGGCGGCGGTCACAGCCACTGGTGTTGAACCGACATCAGGTGCAACATTATTTCAAATGATGACATTTAACCATACAGGTCTGGCCAACATGACGTCCGCGGCTGCCGAGGCCCCTACTTTTGCCTCAGTGCCTCTTCAGTTTTGGTTCTGTCGCAATCCAGGTTTGGCTCTACCCTTAATTGCTCTTCAATACCATGAAGTTAAGGTCAAAGTTACTTTTGGAGCCTTCACAGATGCGATGGAGACGGCGGGCGTGTCGGGAAACACCTTTGATTTATCAACACATAAATTATGGGCTGATTATATTTATCTAGATACGGATGAACGCCGTAGATTTGCTCAAGTATCTCATGAATATCTTATTGAACAACTTCAGTTCGAAGAACAGACAGATACAAAATTTACATTAAATTTTAATCACCCTGTAAAAGAAATTATATGGACGTCACCTGCGACAACACCCGTGACTACGATTTCACATGGGGCGGCTAATTCGGCTGCTCCGGGTGCCGGAAATTATCTACTAAAACTTAACGGTCATGATCGTTTTTCAACACGTGATATCCATTATTTCACAAGAACGCAAGTGTGGCAGCACCATACCGGATATGGTGGAACATATGTGGGAGATTCTATTGCGGTTTATTCATTCGCTCTCAAACCTGAAGAACATCAACCAAGTGGTACTTGTAATTTCTCTAGAATTGATACTGCTGAACTAAATACTACGGCTGCTTCGCAAACATTGCGTATTTATGCTGTCAATTACAATGTCTTAAGAATCATGTCGGGTATGGGCGGCCTCGCTTACTCCAATTAAGTAAATTAGTCAAGTTATTATAAAGAATTCTTTTATCTTTTATCGTTTTTCATCAAATATAGAAAAATTCCTTAGATTTTTTTTCTATGCTATAGTATAAAAATATGGGAGGAGGATTGATGCAACTTGTCGCTTATGGTGCTCAGGATATTTACTTAACCGGTAACCCGCAAATTACTTTCTTTAAGGTTGTCTACCGCAGACACACTAACTTCTCGATGGAGGCTATTGAGCAGACGTGGAGTGGTACAGTTGGTGCTGGTGGTCGTGCAACAGCAACTGTTTCCCGTAATGGTGATTTAGTTCACAGAATGTATTTACAGCAAACTGTGACAAGTGGGGCAAGTTTACTAGCTAACCATGGTCATGCTATTATTGATAATGTGGAGCTTGAAATCGGTGGTCAACGCATAGATAAGCATAGTGGTCACTGGATGGAAGTATGGTCTCAATTAACCGAACCAAATCCAACAGGTAATAAAGCACCTGCGGCTAACGGTACAGCTTTAGCCCCCGGTAATAGTACTTTATTTCAACAAATGGCACGTGCTGGAGGAATTTTGGCTGCAGGTGGGACTGGCAACACCACGGGTGTATTTTTTATTCCTTTACAATTCTGGTTTTGTCGTAATCCAGGTCTTGCTTTACCATTAATAGCCCTTCAGTACCATGAAGTTAAAGTTATTCTAACTCTTGGTAATGCCGCAAATTTTTTAGGTGGTAATGACCTTAAATTATGGGCGGATTACATCTACCTTGATACTGATGAACGCCGTAGATTTGCCCAAGTTTCACACGAATATCTCATAGAACAGGTTCAAGAACAATCATATGCGGGTGATTCTACAGCTATAGATATTAATTTTAATCACCCTGTTAAAGAATTAATATGGGCTGAAGGAACTCTAGCTTCTGCAATAGGAAACGGTGTAGGAGGTGGTAATTGGCAACTAAAATTAAATGGTCACGATCGTTTTGCACAACGCGATTTTAAATATTTCACTAGAACTCAAGTATGGCAGCACCATACCGGATATGGTGGTATTAGCACGGCTGATTCTATTGGAGTTTATTCTTTTGCCCTCAAACCTGAAGAACATCAACCATCTGGAACGTGTAACTTCTCTAGAATTGATACTGCACAATTAGCTACTACGGCAACTCGAGCTAATCCTGGTATGCTATACGCCGTCAACTACAACGTCCTTAGAATTATGTCGGGTATGGGTGGTCTCGCTTACTCCAATTAATTAAATTAATCAAAACAATCATTAACTAAACTATTCTTTTAAAGATTTTAAAAAGATAAAGATTAACTCTAAATTAATCTTAAGATAAAATTTATTAAGAATTTTATCTATGCTATATGTATAAATATGGGAGGAGGATTAATGCAACTTGTCGCCTACGGTGCCCAAGACATCTACTTAACAGGGAATCCCCAAATTACTTTTTTTAAGGTCGTTTACAGAAGACACACGAACTTCTCGATGGAAGCTATTCAACAGACGTGGGACGGAACTGATGGAACAACAGCTGCTGCTCGTTGCACATCTACGATTGCGAGAAATGGTGATTTACTCTACAGAATGTATTTAGAAATTGAAGGGACACCAACGAATAATACACAAAACTTTACAGCAGCTTCTATTACAAACATTGAACTTGAAATCGGAGGACAACTCATTGATAAACAAACTGGCCAATGGATGAATGTATGGTCTCATTTATCACAACCTAATCCATCGGCGCATGTAGGTCAAACCGATTTAACTCACCAGCTGGGTACGACCTATCAAAATATGTCGGGTATGGGGGGGGCTAATGGAAATGCTTCAGGTATAGCTATATTCTGGGTCCCATTACAATTCTGGTTTTGTAGAAATGCTGGTTTAGCACTGCCCTTAATTGCCCTCCAGTATCATGAAGTTATTGTTAAGTTAAATCATACTTTCGGGAACGGTTTTGGAACCTTAAGCAGTAATAAACTTTGGGCAGACTACATTTATCTGGATACCGACGAAAGACGTAGATTCGCTCAAGTTTCACACGAATACTTAATTGAACAAGTTCAAGAAAATCCCATTGCTACCACCGGTAATTCCAAACTTAATTTCAATCATCCTGTAAAAGAATTAATTTGGGTAGTGGATGACCTAACCAATGGAACACTTGCTGCTGTCGCTACGGATACAACAACCTATAAATTACAGTTAAATGGACACGATCGCTTTAAAGCGAGAAATTTCAGATACTTCACAAGAGCTCAAGTATGGCAACATCACACGGGGTGTGGTGGTTTAGCAGCAGTAGATAAAACTAACGGTAAATTAAATGATGGTATTGCCGTATATTCATTTGCTCTAAAACCCGAAGAACACCAACCTTCTGGGACTTGTAATTTCTCAAGAATAGATGATGCTAGAATAGTCGTTGGAGGGGCAACTTCATCAGCAACTAAAATCTATGCCGTCAATTACAATGTCTTAAGAATTATGTCTGGTATGGGTGGTTTAGCGTATTCCAATTAAATGAATTAATCAAAGGACTAATTTAGTCAAGGGATTAAATGAATTAATTAAGTTTTTAAAGGTTTAAGTTATCTTTTTATTAAGAATCATAACAAAATGATTAGGTATTAAATTAAAATTTTTATATTTGCTATATGTATAAATATGGGAGGAGGACTAATGCAACTCGTAGCTTACGGTGCCCAAGATGTCTATTTAACAGGGAATCCCCAAATTACATTTTTCAAGGTTGTTTACAGAAGACACACAAACTTCTCGATGGAATCTATCATACAAACATTTGACGGAACAGCTGATTTCGGTAATAAAGTCACAGCAACTATCGCTAGGAATGGTGATTTGATTCACAGGATGTATTTAGAACACGCGGCTTCTTTTGTACACGCAGAAGGCACAACAGCGCATTCCGATGTAGGATTAGTTGAACATTACGGACATTCGCTCATTAAAGAGTGTGAAATTGAAATCGGTGGTCAAAGGATTGACAAGCATTACGCAATGTGGAATCGTGTTTGGTCGGATTTAACTGAATTTAATCCAAGTGGTCATTTTGGTGGCACAGCACCCACAGGAAGTGCTGCGGCTGCGACGACGACCACCGGAACACTATATCAATATATGACAGGGAATGGTTACGGACTTAACTCTGATACTCGGAGTGGGACTAATGAATTCGGTGCAGGCACTACAACCCCAACTACAGTGAACGGATTTAAATATACTACTGGAGAATCGGGTACGGTGGGAAATGTTGATATTGGAAGAATATTTCTACCCTTAAATTTTTGGTTTTGTCGCAATCCCGGTCTATCATTGCCCCTAATTGCCCTACAGTATCATGAAGTTAAAGTAGTGATGACATTTGAAGATTTAGGAAATTTAGCAAGAGTCGCAACGGAGAATCATTTCGCGGATTCTGAGAAGGCGACGGAAGTAGGATCAGGAAATAGTTTGGATGCACTTACCCCAGTATTTGACCTATACTGTGATTACATCTATCTTGATACAGATGAACGTCGTAGATTCGCTCAAGTAAGTCATGAATATCTTATTGAGCAGGTTCAACGCCAAGAATTCACTATCACATCGAAGAATGACTCTCTTGATATTAATTTAAATCACCCTGTAAAAGAAATGATATGGACAACTCGTAATACAGGAACAGGTGGTCGCAATGTTCCCTTTGTGGGTGGCAGTGGCGAGGCCGGTGAAGTTACAGCTGGTCCTGTTTCCTTGGATCAAATGGGTGGTTCTTGGCAATTAAAACTGAATGGTCAAGATAGATTTAAAGAAAGAGATAGTAAATATTTCACAAGAACTCAAGTATGGCAGAATCATACAGGTTATGGCGCTGTTCCTACAGTGGCTGACGACTCCAACGACCTAACACTAGATGAGGTCAAAACACACGGAAATGATTCTATTGCAGTTTATTCATTTGCCTTAAAACCAGAAGAACATCAACCCTCGGGAACATGTAATTTCTCAAGAATTGATTCGGCACAATTAGTAGGCACAGACTTACTAATTTCTGAAGAAGATGCCACATTAACTACACCCACACCGCTCGTTGATAAAATGGACCTAACTCTCTTCGCAGTCAACTACAATGTCTTAAGAATTATGTCGGGTATGGGTGGCCTCGCTTATTCTAATTAATTAAGTTAATTAAAAATATAAAAATAAAGATTAAATAAAGATTAAAATTTAATAATAACCATCAATTTGAGATTCAATATCGGCAACACTTAATTTCCCTTGAGCACAATCTGTTAGTAAAACGATTAACTTTTCTAACACTACTACTTTTTCTTCATTACTTTGTCCCTCTTTAAATAATGGTTTTTGTAAAGAATGACCATTCGGATTTTGAAAGTGATTTGTTCCTTTCATGTCAATCGATTTATTAGCCCAGCCTTTCACTAATTCTGGGAGTTTCTCTAATTGGACTAATAGTGATTCATTATCAGTCGATTCATCTTCCTTAATATCTTTTTCCGACCAAGATTTTAAGAATAAAGCCTTACCAGCTCTTTTCTTACCGATCCAGTTTCCACAGCATACTCTCAAATAGTCAAGTTCCGCAATTCTTTGAGTTAAGGATTTGGTTTCTCCCTCTTCAACAACTGGTTCCTCTACTACTTCTACCGATTCTTCTACCTCTTCTTCTACTGGAGCTTCTGCTTCTCCCTCTACAGTCCCTTGTTCTTCTACTTCATCTTCTTCTACAGTCCCTTGTTCTTCTACTTCATCTTCTTCTACTGGGGCTTCCTCTTCTTCCTCAACAACTGGTTCGGGTTCTGGTTCTGGTTGAGGAAGAGGTTCGGGTTCTTCTGCCTCTTCTTCTACCGGGGCTTCTGCCTCTTCTTCTACTGGGGTCACATCCGGTTCTGGAACATCATCCGAATCATCCGAATCATCAACATCATCAATAGTCATACTAACGTTGGATTGTTCTTCGGTATCGGACATTTTATAAATGAGTATAGATAATAATTTTAAGTATTATCCAAAATTAAAAGAAAAGATACACAATAAAATTAAAATAAAAACATAATGAAGAGAACCAAGACTAACGCTTCCTCAAATGTAATGGGTTTGAACGAATTGGTGTTACCACCGTTGTTTCTGATTAGAATGGGCATGATCCGATTGTAGGAATATTGAACGGCTAAAACCTTCAGAATAACAAACAAAAAAACTAAAACACCTACATTAAATCCCGAAACATCTGGCATAAACTTTTCTTTCACTTTACCACCACCCATTAGTATAGCCGTAACAGTCATCTTATACAATAGATATTATTTTTATTTATGATTAATTATCCGATTAACTGAAAATCTCATCCAGTTTCTTAAGTTCTTCTTTTTGTGAAGGATCATACTGAAGTTCTAAGACTTGTTTCACTGGATTCTTGATCTGATTAGTAATGTAAAACTCATAATCATATTCACATTTATTTTCCTCTATGTATTGTCTAATCTCAATCCTTTCTCCTTGAAGAACCTTTTCTTGTTTTTGTTCCCCCTTCCTTACACCGACTTTATAATATTCTCCTGTATATTTGGGTGGCGTCTTAATATAAGCATAGGCAATACGATCATTCGCTTTAGGTTTATTACCAGGATCTCTCAAACCAATTCTATCAGCAAGAACTTTATGAGCAATCTGTTGTGGATTCTTATAATAACCTCTTAATGATTTAGTAATGTAAAATTCATTCTCATTCATTTCACCATTTTTAATCTTATAAAGTGTGTCTTTGATCCATAATTTAGCACCCTCAATATCTCTCTCCACCATAATCTTTTCAATCATATTACCGAAGACGTGCTTTACGATCGGCGCATTATCCCTTCTTTTAAGAACAATACCCATCGAAGTCCGCTTACAATCACTAATACTAAATTCATATTTATCACCGATGTATCTCTTTTTAGAGATTAAGATAAAGGGATAGAATGTTTTCTCGTATTCTAGGACTTGAGGTTGATGCATCATCCTATCAGTAATCCATTGACCCGCTTTATCACCACACTCAATACACCATTTCAATGCTTCTGTTCCCTCTAGAAGATTACCTTCCCGATTCCTCCTTGAGAACTTAACGAATACGGAATCTGTATCGCCATAAATAACTTCGGGTTTTTCCAATCCTTCTTCTTCTGCCCACTTAACAACACCCAAGGAAGCATCATCAATACGAGATCTACCAACAGATGTTGTGCAAGCTGCGATCTTGTTTTTATAAATAGGACTGGTTCTAGCTCCCATTTGACCATAAACTGAGTTTGCTGTCACTTTGTAGGCTAATTGAAGACCGTCCCAAACCTTTTTCTTAAATTCATCTTTCTCATTTTTTAACTGTTTTTTTGCTGCTCCTCTTTGTGTTAGAAGATGCTGTAAAACAGTTGGTATAATTCCCAACGCTTTTCCCTCTTCCTTCTTCTTGAAGTGACAAGTTGTAACAGGTTCTTCTTCATTGATAACCTTCTTTACAGTTTTACCTTTCTCAATAAACATATAATTATCATAAGTGATTGTTTCATGTTCTACCATATCAAGATACTTGGGATCTTCGATGAGTGTTTCGTGAGACAAATTCTTTTCAATGATAGAACTGGGATAAAGTGAAGCATAATCTAAAACAGATACAGGATCGTCCAGATAAATACCCGGTTTAGGTTCTAGAACAATTGCTCCCTCATACCCGTCTCTAGGCGGTGGATTCACAATTTCATCTATAAAGTCTTCGATTGAGTAATCTTTGTAAGGTAGATTTCTTGGTTTGCTAGGATACTTCGGTTTATCTTTAATCTTATCATCATAGTATTCTTTACTTAGCGATTTAAATTCTTCCAATTCAATCGGATATTCGATAGCTCTTTGAATATCTTTCGCTTTCTCTTCTTTCCAATCTTTTTCATCACTTGCCTTATACCAGTCTTGGTATCTTTCATCAATTAAGTATTCTTTCATTTTACTTCTATCTCTATCAAGCTCACCGAATAGTTTGATATAATCATACGGTTTGGATAACCTCTTCATAGTGGGAATCTTTGCTCCCTGTTTTTCACACTCTTTCACAACAATAGAGAATACTTTCGCCCCTTGTCCTCTAAGATAAATATAAGATAGAGGAACATAACATACATTCGCCATAGAGACACCATTCGTGATAATCTCTAAACTTAATGATAGATTAATACAAAGCTCACAATCCTGAATACAGTATTTCGCAATTAATGCTCTGTCGGCTCCTGTTCCGGTTTGATGTTTCTCAAAGATCTCTTTTGGTGAAACATCATCCTTGTTCAAACACCATTCTGTTTTAAAGATACCACGTTGTTGTTTTGTTTGATCCCACGCCCAGATAAGACCTACTACAGTAATAATATAGTCATCATCTTCATCATCATCTTCATCATATTCTTGAATAGAATAAATGTAAAATTTCTCACCGTTGTTAAAGAGTTTCTCACCTATATTGCTGTGATTCCTTAGTGAAATATAATCACCAACTTTGAGTCTCCCAATATCAGTCGTAATCAATGTTGATTTGTTTATCCTATCCCAACATTCAATTTGTCTAATCTTACCCCTAATAAAATGAGAGGCTACATTATCTAGTTTATAAGAATCTAAACTATGACTCTTCTGAATTTCTTTTTGAAGATCATACAGAATGCGACCGTCCATAGTTATGTATCTTAAATTGTTATCACCTAGACCAGATGAACTAAGATTTTGCTTTTTGTCGGAGCATTTTTTACAGCGATATTGTTTGTGTCTATCATCAGAATACTCAATTTTTCCTATATTGTAAAACTTCTTGATATCACAATGTTTCGTGTGATAACCATTCCATTTCTGACAATTACACTTTTGATTGATACGATCACTCATGTATGAGAAATCAAAACCAAAGATATTGTATCCTGTTACAAAATCTGGATCTTCTGCTTTCATTAGTTCTTGCCATTTTAAAAGTAGTTCTAATTCATTCTGACACCGAATAATATCAATATGTGGATCCTGAACATCTGTAATATCTGCACATATTTCTTCATCAGATAATCCTCTCTTGGGGCCAATCACGAGAATGTTTCTCCTAGACGGTTTGTTTGAACCGTATTTCTGAAAGACAGTGCCGATTTGTATAATTTCATCACCTAATACTTTATTCTTATGTTTATTCTTAGGATCACTTGCTAAAAGGTGAGTATTTAATAGATTAGTCAGACAATTGATAGTTTTATCCCTATTTTTAGGATCATTTGACATAATATATCCCATGAAAGTTATGCTATTAAACATTCTGTATATGCAATTATTAATGATTTTATCGCTGGGTATAAATGAAGTATATAACCGACTAATCATATTTTGATTTTTCTCTTCATTGGGCGCATATTTGTCAAACGCATAATGTAGTAAACGGCGGACATTCTTAAAATCTTCATTGTATTTGCTATAAATTGTTTTGGGTTTGAGATTGTAAGAATCTTGATCACTATTATCCGGATCATTTGTTCCATAATATGGTTCAGAATCAATTGATTCATTATCTGAATCAGATGAATCTGAATAGCATTCATCACCCATATTCCACTCGAACATTTGTTCATACAACTCTATCGCCAACTTCTTGCAATCTTTGATCGCAATAGGGAAATCACCATGAGAACTATCACACTCTATATCAAATGAAGCTATTTTGAAAGGATGAATATCCTGTTTATCAATTGGAGATACATCTTTGTAATTTGCTGTGATTACAATATTGCATTGTGGGAACAACGAAGCTTGATACACTTTATCGTTTGTTATCTTAATCCAACCACACGGGTTAATTTTCTGGAGATGGATAAATCGTATAATTGGATGAATATTTGATTCATAGAGATTAGAATCGCATTGGTCATTCCTGTCTAGTTCATACCATTCCTTATGGATCTGACTAACATTATTCAGTTTCCCCGCAATAGATCTGCGCTGGAGACGACTGTATACTTCTCTAATAGCTTCAGTGTATTTAAGCATCGCTGTATATGAGTTAAAATACAGTTTTGCAAAGAGATATGTTTTAAGACTTTTATCTTCATTACATTGAAATCCATAAAAATCTATACTCTGTTCACAAGTAGTTTGACTCTCTAGAAAGTCTTTCTTAGGATCATGATTGTAAGCATTCTTTATGAATTGCTCTATATGAAAATCATTATCAGAGAATGTCGTTTGGTTCCGACCAAGTAGATTACATATCTTCGGTCTAATATTTGAAGACCAACTTTTAGGAATCTTCAGATAAAAGTAAGGTTTGAATCCACTAATATTACAGACAACTGTTTCATCCTTTATTGTTTTCCCATAAAGAGTAATCACAAATTCTTTCTCTTTATCATCGGAATCAGCACGATCAATATCATCAGAAGAAAGATCAAGAATTTGTAATTCCACCATTATAGGTATATGAATGGGATATTATTTTAAATGGATAAACTTAAATTTAAATCAAATTTTATATAATGAACTAATATATGAAGGAGATAACAAATCTATTATTGGCTGTGATTGTGATGGCGATTATCTTTAACACTGTTTATAAAAATATGAGTTACACCAAAATTAAATCATCAATAAATGGGAAGAGTTATCTAGTGCGTAAATTACCCGATCAACAGAGGGCCGCCGATAAACTTGCAACCATTAGCAATTCATTAAGTAATCTAACAAATAGTCTAAATGTTGGAGATAGAGAAGGAGTCGATCAACTGAAATCGTTTTTTAATCCAGACAATCTAACTGAGAATGCTCCCGGTGGAACGTATACAGCATATTCGGTAAATAAAGGTGAGCAATTAGCATTATGTTTGCGAAATGTCAAAGATAATACATTTATTGAAGATAATACTGTATATTTTGTGGCTATCCATGAATTAGCACACATTATGACCGATGAAGTGGGACACACACCCAAATTTTGGGATAATATGAAGTTTTTATTGATCAAAGCACAGGGTTTAGGAATATATAGTCCCCAAGATTACAGTCAGTTCCCAGTCGATTACTGTGGTCAGCAGATCAAATCCACACCCTTAGATTCCTAATTAAAATATATATATATATATATAAATGGGTAAATCTTTAGTTTCTTTGTTAAAGAAAGTTCGTTTCTTTGATATTTTGGTTGTGGGTGTGTTTGTTTTAACTATGATGTGTCTGATGGGGAAGATGGATTTTGTTGAGGGTATGGTCGGTGTGGATGCTAGAGGCGATAGAGACACCGCCTTGGCGATCGGCAGCGATGACTACTCAAAGTCTTGTATTACTGACTGTGGTTGTAATCCTGTAACTGGACCAGCAGGAGGCGTAAGCATAAGTGACGCGTGTACATGGCCACGACACTCTTGTTTATCTACCACCTCTGCCGCCTGTGATGGGGACTTTGACACCCGCGTGTCGACCTGTATAACAGAAAGAGAATCTGCATGTGCGGCTGAGCCTGGAGCCGCTCCGGGCGCTTGGGGGACGCGCTACGATGGACAAGCTGGTCGCTGCAATGACAGTGACAGTCGGCGTGATGAAGCTATAAATTCTTGTGCGGTAGAAAAGATGGATCTCGTCGGCGCTGGCGTATGCGGATACGAATGTCGTTACTCATCCGGAAATTAAATCATTATTGGATAAACATATTTTTTTTATCATTATTTTTATCAATTATTTTAATATTAGTGTATCATATAGAATGGCGCCTTTTTTGGTTCATGAGATTGACGAAATCTCATCCTACGACATCATCAAAAATGATGGGAAGACTCAAAAGAAAATCAAAATAAAGATATATAATGATGACACTGTTATAGATGTCTGTAATAAGATCGCTGTAGAAGAAAACCTAGACTACAAATACATCTTTGCTTGGTTTCAAGATACAGATAAGAAAGTGATTCCATTTTCATTTGTTCCAGATTTCTCCCTAAAAGATCCCTATTCCTTGTTTCAGAAAGACACATATGAAAAGAAGTTCATTGATAAAGAAGGGACTAGAATTTCTTCTTCTCTGGAGAGTCTTTATCACAATCTGGTTCAGACTGTTTCGCTCAAAAATGAAATTCATTACTGTACAATCTTTGATTATCTGAAATACTGTAAAATAGATCCCAAATTAGATGATGATAAAATTAGAGAGACGTTAAAGATTGAACCGAAACTATTCTTTTTAGGGAATCTCCAACTTTACTGGAAAGATTTAACGAACAAGGATATTATCGGAGTGAAAGACTCTAAGTATCAGAAAAGATTCAAAGAAGTTAGGAGATTGATCCAAAAGAACTCTGATATAGTGGGTCAATTTCATAAAGATTTGGGATCTAAGATGGTTTATAATGATGATTTTCATCCAATCACATTAATGATCTCAAATTGTAATGATCAAGAATTTAGTCTAAATATTATTAAATTATTCACCGATTTTCACCTAACGGATCTAAAGAATCATGAGTTTGTATTCTCAAAATTGTATTTAGATGATAATTATAATTCTTATTACAAAATCAGAAAAGATAAAGTATCTTTAAGGAAAGATGATATAAATATAATGAATCAAGATAGATTTATAAGATGGACAAAGGGAATCGCCACCTCTGTTCCCAACGTTTCTACTAATTATGTGAATTTTAGAAATACACTTTCCTATAAAATCATTGATAAGGATAAGAATAACTTTACGTTATTGATTAGAGAGAGTGGTTCTATCGAATGTATCTTTGAAAGAACGGGTGAAAAGGTTCTAACCAGAGAATTTATAAATGAGAAAATTAAATTAGTAAATACGTTTATTGATACAATCATTAATAAAGAAAAGATATATCATAATTACGAATTAGGCGCTATTCCCCAAATAAAGACAGATCTTTATGGTTTAAGAGAGAAAGGAGTCTCTCTCTTATCAGGACATTTATTCTATGATATTAAAGATTATCGTAAAGATATACTAGAATATGCTTTGAATAATCTATTACCCTATACACGATTTAATCGTAGTGTTGAGAATTGGATTCACGGAACCTATAAACGAGTGAATAATTATGAAAGCATTGACACTAAATTAATGGTAATTTCTAAATTTGCTCAGGAGCATAATGATAAGAAAGATATTATCTCATTAATAGGAGAATATTTTGGTTTAATCGAAGAAGATGCCACAGATGAATATAATGATTGGTTAGAATTGCGAGAAGCTGGAAATTATAAGACTGAGAATGGGATTGATTTTGTGATTGAAGGTGTAAAGAGTTCTCATATTCGTATTAGTATTGGGGAGTGCAGTGGTTACGATGAATTTAAAAGAATCTATCAGTTCTTTACGATTCTAATGTCTTGTTATGTTCAGTTTATAGATAAGAAAAAAGACATTTTTGGCATCTTCTCAAAAAAGAAAAAAGACAAAGATAAAGTGATTCTTGAGGACACGATGCAGAGTATTGAAAATGAAATGATATCTAGTGAATTGGATGGTTTAGATGGTTTAGATGGGTTAGATGATTTCATTGAGGAATCTAAGGAAGAATCAGTTAAAGAAGAGGAAGAATCAGTTATAGAAGAGTCTGAAGTATCTGAAGTCTTAGCACTGGATGATATGAGTTCTGCTGAGTCCGCAGAATCAACTCAAAAAAGCAAAAGCAAAAGCAAGAGCAAAAGCAAAAGTAAAAGCAAGAGCAAATCAGAAGATTCTGAAGAATTCAGTATGGGATTACTAGATGATTCTTCAGGATCATCGGGATCGTCGGGATCTAATTCGGGAGGTGGATTCGGTAGAGAAATGGTGGGGGGTGGTTATGATATTCGTAGTTATTATTTGAATCGTATGACAAAGAATCCAAGATATGATAATGATTTATTTAATTTTGATACAGGACGAATACATAAAACCGTTAAAGGTGAAGCCAAATACAGTTATGCTAGATCGTGTAGTGCTTCTTTAGGGAGACAACCGATCGCAGTTACCGAATCTGAATTAGCTAAATTTAAAGACGATCCTGAACATGGAGAGGGTGTCGGATACACAACGGCAATCAAAGTTCCGAATAGGGAACCGATTAACGGTGAAGAAATCTATTACATTTGTCCTAAATACTGGGATATTAAAAATGAATGTCCCCGGAATCCTGCAAAAGTAGATGAATTCAGAGATCATGTTTCGGGAATGAATTACTTAGCAAATGAAGAGGGGGTCCCAGTTAAATTAACGGCAAAACAAAAAATGAATACCGATAAATATATTTTAATCAGAAATGAAGGTGAATACTGGAATAATGCTGGTGATGATATTAACAGATACAATATTGAGTTGACCGATAACTTTCATCCTGAAGGATATGGTCTCCCGTGTTGTAACACGCCTCGTTTACCAAAATTATCTGAAAATGAGAAAGTAGAGATATTTATTGATATCAATGGGAAAAAAGAATGGATAGAGGGTTCGGTAATAGATGTAGGGTCCGTAGGCAAACCAACAAAAAAGAATCCTTATAAACCTTTCAAAATTAAAGTGAATGGCAAACCATATGAAGTTCCTCGTAAAGATGTTCGTAAAAAAAAGAGTACTTCATATATTTCAAATTATGTTCCGTGTAATATTGGGCAATTTTGTCACGTATCACAAACGATAAAGAGTTTTATTGGACAATCAAAAGATGCGCCAAACCTCAAATCAGGTAATTATGGTCTCATAAGGAAAGGCATCAAACAGGATAATCGTTCTTATTTAACATCAATGTGTTATTTGATTAATGAAACCGTTAAGCCCGTTAATGTTGATCAATTCATAAAAGATATCCTTCATGATATTAATATTCATCCATTAATTTACGAACTAGGAAATGGATCTTTTGTAAATAGATTTAAAAGTGAAATAAAAGACATCCCTGATGAAGACATTAAAGAATTCCTTAAATTTGTGAAAACTAAAAAGATAAAGAGTTCTTATTATGAAAGGTATCTTAGTAAGGGAGATAAGAATAGATTTTTAAAAGGTCCTAAGAATCAAGCAAGTTTACTGGTTCATTACTATAATGAGTTCTCTGCAGTCAGAAACTTAGAAAGATATCTGAATGATGATAAGTATATGATTGATGATACATTAATTACATCATTACTCATATCATTATCCAGAATGGATGATACGAAAACATTTTCCAAATGGAAAAAGGAAAATAGTCATAAGAAATTAGGAATCTTTGTTTTTGAGGAGATCATCGATAAAGTTAGGATTAATGTTCCTGATGGAGATATTAACCCCGATTTTGATGAATGTTTATTACTCTTTAAAAAAGGAACTATCTATGAACCCATCTTATTTAAATACACTGACAATAACTATTCTTTTATCTCAAAGAGTGTAGAAGATTTAGTAGAAACAAATAAAATTAGTATCATTGATAAAATCAAAGGATTCCTATTAGAAAAGAATGTGAAAAAGAATGAAACTCTTAAAAACTTACTTTCGGCAGAGGGGTTACTTGGAATTCTTAAAGAATTATCATTGGGAGTAACTTGTTTACTCTACGATGATTATAATAAAATAAGATACGTACAAACTGAAAAGAATGTATTTATACCAGTTAAACCATCTTCTTTAGAGGCGTTCAATTATAAAAAGGTGTATCAGGGTTCAAGAATGGTAGAAAAGAATTATCCTATTTATAGTGATGTAATCCAAGTTCTTAAACGAGTAGATAGTAAAATAAATAAAGATATTTATTATCATTATTTAGGAGATGATACCGGGGTTTCGACCAGAGGTGAATGGACTCAGATAGACAAAACGAGCCAAAAGAAACATATCGTATCTATCATTGAATTGGTAGTTCAGAATGTTTCTTATATTCCAGTTCAGAAAGAAGAGTATTCTCGTAAATTACACTTAGATATCATATCATTAAATAGTCTCTATGAGAGTGATAAATCAATCCTAACCAAATCAGTGACTAAGGATGATCGTGATTTATTCATTGAGCTACACGAATATAAGAAAAGTTTTACCGAAGCATTACACCGAAAACTATATACTCACATGATCAATCACCCAGATATAAAAGAACAAATTCTGAAAATAAAAAACCATGATATCAAATTAGATTTACATAAGAAGTTAGAAATCTACCCACTTGTTAAAAAAGTATCAAAGGCGTATATTCTCATTACAGAAAAAGAATTCTTTTCTGGATGTCCTCTCATAGAAGGCGAAAAGATAATCTATTACAAGGGAACTGAATCAGAAATAGATAGCATTGAGAATATATTGAAATATTTCACTATCCTAGTAGTGAATTATAGTTTAGAGGACTTCGAACGTTTTATCAAAATAGAAACAGATGTGACTAAATTAAATGAAACTATGACAGATAATGAGATTCTCTTTACTCACGAACAAGTCTTGGACGAAGAACACTATGATTTGTTTCATAGTAAGAGTGTGTATGTAAGCGCCTCTAATCTCTATGCGGAAAAGATTACTCAGAAAGCACTCTCTCGCATTTATAGGAAAAAACATACATTTAAACCAGTTTCGTTTGATAAGAAATATCCTAAAATAGTCGGTGAGATGATTCATAAAAAATCCGTTTTAATTAAACATCAACTCTTGGATCTTACAAATTTGGATGTAATCTTATATTCCGTAAATGAGACATTTGATAAGCCAACAAGACAAAAACTATTACACGAAATGACACAAAAGATAAGTAAGAATGTTACCGAAAAATGGAGTCTAAATGATAAAGAAATGAGTGTTCTTGAACTCTACGAAAAATATTTAGGAAATAAATACGATTCAGTAAGCGGAATTATAGTAGACCTCTTAAGAGATAAACATCTAATAACTGTTCCCGATTTGTATCTTATCTCATCGATTATTAAGAAGTCATTTGTTTTAATTTCTTCACTCTATTCGAAGATGGTTTCACATGACGTCTTTATTGTGATTCATCCATTGGCTTTAGACAGTGTTAGTAATGAGACTGAAATGTTTTGTTTTTATCAGAATCAGAATTATTTAGCAAATATAATGGTCGGGAATCTGTTTAATTATCCATTGGAAAATTTAGCAGAAGGATTTCAGAAAGAACTTAAAAAACAATACAGAGATTTATATGATGAAATTAATAATTAATATGTTTGAGAACTACGACTATAAAATAAACCGGGTCCTTGCCACGGTTGATTAAATTCAGTTGTGGTTTGTTGCATATCGGCGACGCAATTTTCATTACTTTTATCGGAACCATCTAATTTAGCACTCACAGTATCCCAGTTATTCGTGTGTTTATTACAGAATGATGGTGATTGAACGTTGCTAATATCGGGAGGTAAATACATTTCTATGTATCCATTTAATCCCTTCGTTTTTAATTCATCACTTGTTGAAGCCGATGTTGTTGAGGGCAGATACAATTTTAATAAACTATTCAACGATAATACATTCTCAATTGAATAGTCACTGTCTTTGGATGAGGGGGACACGCCAACTACTTTGTATGTTCCTGAATAGTGATCATCTAATATGTTCCGAATGTTATCGCTGAATGTATCAACGTAATCTAAGACAGCCTGATTGGTCGCGGTGACTCTATCATAACGATTGATAACATTATTATACGAAGACGTATTGACATGGATGTAATTCACATAGACATCGTTATTGTAGAGAACAATATCAACGATTAATTTGACAGAATAATAACCTTGCATCGCGTGAAGAGTTACATCGGAAATGTATCGTTTGTTCCCATATGCATCAATTTGTTCATAAACATGATTCACATCCTGAACGAAATATAAAGTGGAAGATATCATATGTAATTTTTCAAAGACATGATTAATTAAATTCGTAACCTTTGATTTGAGTTGTGCCGGAAGAGTGTATTGAGTGTATAGATTAATTTCACAATCCCCTTCTAGATTAATCTTATCACCATTTGATATCTTATGTAATAAGTAATACAATTTATGTTCGGGTTTGACAAAACTCGGTTCATTATTCTTAATATGAGTATTTTCTATCATATGATTGGTTCTGTGTAGTTGAGTTTGTTGGAACATAAAAAAGATAATAACCACCAAGAATACAACACCTATATTTACTGCTTCCATTCTATATTATAGTATAGACTATATTTTATTCTTATTTAGGATAATAGTAGCGATGATTTACGAGATTCGATGAATTCCGAAATATAATCGTGAGCAATCGTGAGTTGCTCCTTACACATCGCACCGGTAATGATGATCTTACCGCTCTTAAATACAGCAATCGTTACTTTCTTACAATCTCCATCCCCATTACCACCACCCTTTCCACTACAAATGCGATTACACTGACAAACCCCTCCTTCATGTTCTAAATTATAGAAATACTTAATATTCACACCAGGATAAATACACGGTTCATAGGACGAATACATCGATACTTCGGGATCTACCATTTCTCTGTGTAGATTTTCTCTGTTAATCGGATACTTCATATCAAAGTCACTGTTGATCAGAACAACTCTGTAATTAGACAGATAGATTTCTCCCTTTGTTGTGAAAATGTCTTTCTCAACAATTCCTTCTTCTAGTTGTTTTTCTTGAATTTCTAGGATCATTTGGATCAATTCTTCCAATACTTCTTTCCCCTGTTCTTCATACTTAAGACCAGTCATCTGAATCTTACCATTATTAAACAACTTCACATTAACCAGTTTATTGTGAAAGTATTGGATCGTTGCTTGATTAAAGAATACTTTCTTTTTCTCAGGTTTTCTAGATTTGCGTTTGGCTTTTGATGATGTTCCTTTTTGAGAATCACCCTTTTCAATGTATTTTATCTTATCGTTAATCTGAAGAGATTCAAATAGTTGAATCAAATCAATGTGAGTGTTCAACTCAGAAACAATCGTGATTGTGGAAATCCTTAAATCACTCATTACTATCACACTTAATTAGTAGAATTTCCTTAAATACAAATCAAATTTAGATTATTTATGCTTTAATGTATCCTCAACAAATTTAGTGTATCTTAAAAGGAATTGTTTATTCACTTTTCGGTCCATATAAGAAACTAACTCTTTAGGATTGATGTCTGGGTTTAAAATACGATAATGCATATACATGATTGCCCACGTCACACATAACCCACTAAATGCATCTAATCTTTCTTGTAATCCTTTTTTAGGTTCGTATTTACTTGGAGGAATATAGGTGTAATCAGGTAAGAACTTACTAAAGAACTTTTTAACATTTGTAGTCACTTTGGTATACGCTCTAGTAATATCTTCTAATTCACTATCATTATCACGATTTCCGTGAGGTTCAAATAATTCAACAGTTTTTTTATGAGAATCAATTAAAATCATATTCGCGTGCGTTCCAACTCCCGGAACAATGATTTCCAAACTAATCGGAACTAACCGTCCTTCTCCCATACATCTGGTAACCTCTGACATAAATTTATCACTCGATACATTCACATCTACCGGTTTAATAGATTGCATATGCGGTTTTAATTCTCCGATCCCTTTGAAAAAATGCACCTTTAAAAAAGAACGCATCCAATCCGAACCAATATTGGGGATTGAGACGGTTTTCCCTAATCCTGGATACTTCTTAACTAATTCTTCTAAAAAAGCAAAGGTGTTGTAATATTTCTGATAGTGATAATCAATTGATCCTAAACTGGCTTTCGTTCCTTGACTGAGTTTTTTAGCTAAAGGAACATCTTTTATATTTAGCCCTTTATTTTTTATCTTTTTAATACTTTTTCTTTTACTAGATGTAGTCCTACTTCTGCTTTTACTAACCATCGCTAGACGATTCGTTTTCTTTTTCTTTCTAGATCCTTTCTTTTTATGATGTGTCATTATAGTATTCATTAGATTAAAATAACTTATCATTATAGAATGGGTGCTTCATTATCGTATTATTCATTATCTTGTTGTTCATGTTTGCTAGAAAGAAATAGAGAAAGGAAACAAGAGTTAAATGATCGTTTAATTAGAGATGTTTATTGTCCTAAGTGTCATGTTATGTTCCTATCAACATATGAATTTAATAAACATATTGTGAATTGTAATCGTATATTTGGCGATTTATAATTATTTTTTTGCTTAAATACAACATAATACAATATTATAATACTATTTACGAGATGGATCATTTGATAGAATTATTTATTAAGGACCCACAAATTGATTTATTGAAAACTATACTTGGAAGAATAACTGATTCACTAAATGAATACTACATTGATGATGAATTAAATACATTACTGCACGTTAGACAAGAGAAAGAAACGATTAAACTTCTGTTAGATGAAGGAGGTGATCCGAATAATATGAATATTAATGGAGCCACCCCTGTGCTACTTCAAAAATCTTGTGGAACGATTGAACTGCTTTTTAATGCTGGAGCAAACTTACATCATAGAGATAACTATGATTTTGGAATCTTTCATTGGCAGAAAGATTTAGAATCGGTATTCTTTTTATACGAAGATGGAGTTGATCTTAATATATTCAATTATATTTATGAACCCAAAAGTGAACCAGTCAATTCGCAAAGGAATAGGATGCTGATTGAGGGAGGATATGATCCTTATAATGAGAAATATATCTCTATACCCGGATACTTCCTACAACGAGATCCCGGAGCGATACACGCTTATTTGTACTTGCGAAATAAATTTTTCCCCGAATTTAAGAATTCAACAGATCTCTTTCATGAGAGTATTCTTTTTAAGACTTTTTTATCGCCTATGGTTATGACTTTATATACTGATAAGGAAAAGGGTGGTGAAGATGTAAATACGATTAATTTCTTTAATAATACAGCATTATTTATTCATCACGATGTAGATATAATCATAACGTTATTAAACTGTGGTGCCGATATTACACATCTAAATAATGAAGGAGATAGACCTTTAGAACATCATCAGCGCAAGAATAATAAAGATGCCTCTAGATATTTGTTGTTATGGGAAAAAAGTATGGCAATTCAAAGATGTTGGAAATCTTGGAAATATAGGAAAAACTATGTTCCTTTTAAAAATTATCTTAAGAAAAAAGAATTCTTATTTGAAATTCATTATTTACCACCATTACTGGATGGTAAATTTAAAGGAGGGATCGAATATCAATTAGCATTAGAGGACTTTACTCTTCTTTCTTCTCTTCAGTAGATTCACCAACATCACCAACATCACCAACATCACCAACATCACCAACATCTTCAACCTCTTCAACCACAATATCATCAACTACGACTGTCTCTTCGCTAACCACTTCATCTTCTTTAGCATCTTCTTTAGCTTCCTCTTCTTTTTTAGGACAATCAGCACATTCTTTAGACGGACAATCGGAACATTCTTCTTTTTTAGTTGCTTTTTGAACAGAACTAGGATCAACCATACCCGAGAAAAGTTTAGACATCATTTCCATCGGATCACCTCCTTGACCACCTAAACCACCTAAACCACCTAAACCAGCTAAAGCACTCATTGGATCAACATCTCCATCACTGTCATCATCATCATCATCATCATCATCCATATCTTCTAATTGGCAAACAACTCTGTCTCTGTTCATTTCATCTCCCGGACAATACATGAAAGTTAAGCTTTCCATCGCATCACGGAGAATGTCTCTGTCAAATGGAAAGTAATATCCACTCTTCATCATCTTAAGGACTACATCAATCATATCATCGTATGTTTTAACTTTAATTTTGTTTTCGGTGATGTAGATATTGATTCTTTCATAAAGCGTTTCGGATGTGACAGCGGTAAGTTTCATTTTATAAATAATCATAGATTATATTTTATGATTATTTTACGCATAATAATATCTAGTATATATATATAATGAAGACGCGCAAAAAATCCCGGAAATCAAGGGGTCCGAATAAGTCTCATAAAAAGATATATGAGATTAAATTAGATCGGGATAAAGAGAAGGTGAAAGTTAAAAGTATCAAAAGAATCGGTGCTAAAGCAAAAGATAAAACTTTAAAAAAGGGAAAAAACAATCAAAAAAAGCACAAGAAATTCATTGATACGAGAAAAAAAAGAAAAATGAATAAAACGGGAGTAACATTAAAGAAAAATGTAAAGAAAGTAAAGAAAGTAGATAAAGTAGAGAAAGAAAAGAAAGAAAAGAAAACAAGAAAGAAATACAGATACCGAAGAGATACTAGAAAAGAAGATGATAGAAAGAATAAACGAGTTCGTAAGTTTAAATACAATCGCGTAATAATAAAAGGAGGTGATACATTAAGAATAGTTCATAATACCAATCAAAAGAGAATGTTGATTGAAGGCGGGGGTAAAAAAACATACTATGGTGGAGGCGTTACAGGGTGGATATCTAGAAAATTAAATGATAATGTAGTTACTTATAAATGTTTTCGGATGCTAGTGAAAACTGCTTCATTTACAGCTACTGCTGCAGGTTTAACTTTTGTGCAACCACTAATAGATTACATCGGGATATCGGTTTTAGAAAAACTAGCTGGCGTTGAAGAAGGGTTTAGTGAAAGAATTGAATCCGAAATAGATGCCGATATGGTTTTAACGGGAACCGGATTAAATACTTGTAGATATATGTGTAAAGAAGTGGAATTATTAGCCGAATTGCTGAATCCTAATACTGAAACTTGTATAATTAGTATCGATGCTAAGAATGAAGTATTTGGAGAAATATGTGAATCATTGTGTATGTTTGATGAAATATATCAAAAGCATGTAATATCTTTATTAGAATTAACACCCCTAGTATCAGAAATAGAACCAAACCAACAGATGGTCGATATAGCAACTAAATATTTCATGTCAAAATTTATGCTAGACAACAATTTTGAGAAGAGATTTGTAAAGGGTATTATCGAAGAAATGATAGAAGAGATAGAAAAATTACAAACCGAACAAGAGGGGCATTTAGATCCGTTTCAGTTAATTTACAAGTTTATGGAATTATTTTTAGGTTCAGAGGGATCAAACATTATAAATCATGTAATCAATCAAGAAGATAAAGAATTTATACGTATGCAAACAACAGATAAACTCCTATACCGAACACCCGATCACGGGGAAGCGGATTTCCGCGGAGTATTCGAACAAGTGTTTGGTCGAATGAGAAATTATTATATAAACGCTCTCCCGATAGCAAGAATGTTATACATATTTTATGGGTTGTGGGAGTTCGTTAACAAACCCGAATTGGAAAAAGATTTTTGGAGAGCTTGGGTTAGAGCATACGATCACTTTGCACGAGTATATTCAGCAGATATATTGGCTATAAAAATGGATGGAACATTTTTCAGTAAGATAAAAAAGGGGACAGAGTTTAGCCAAATGTTTAAAAATACAATGGAAGACATAAATACAAAAACAATGCATGTAGCTCAAGAATGGCGTAAAATGCAAGAGCACCCGTGGAGTCCGTCTGAAATAAGCGCTTTTAGAAAACAAATGCTATGTTTTATTAATGGATTATTTTTTATAACAAAAACAAAAACAACGATAACAACAGGGACCCTAGATTTAGATACTAGATTTCCGATATTAGACACTACATTATTGCATAGTAATTCCGACGCTATATCTAGATTTGAAATGAATTCTCAACATAGTGTAGATGAATTATTTATGAGAGAATTTAATTTGTGTTTAGCTGACACATATCTTAAAACTTTATCAGGTAACGCAGAATTAACAGATAGGCATAATGGTAGTTTTGGTCAAATATTTGGAAATAAGTTACAGTTTTATGTTAATAGAGATGATGCTCTATACGGAGGTGGGGATTTTGAGAATACTTTAAATATAAATGGTAACGCAATATATGATAACTACCTAAATAAAACAAATACATTTATCGATGCCGTTCAAGGATTCTTAGACGCTATGCGGTCAAAGCGAGGGGGGATAGAAGGTGGGGCGCCCACAGAAGCTGAAAAGCAGGGGCAGCTAGCGGCGTTAGCTACCCAAGCTTTGGCAAAGGCAAACCAGCGGATGGAAACAGGGATGGACCGAAGAGCACCACCCGTTGAATTCAACCCGAAGAAAAACGAATTAGAGGTGGCATACGATAATACGTATAATAGTCTAACTAAAAGTGTGGAAGATTTAACTCAGGATCAATTAGAAGAATCGCTAATACAATTACAGTTAATCGTTAATTATATGAAGAATACGGAATCAGAATCGGATGAATCGGATGAAATAGTTCAGGGGCTATTATATATTTTCAATAAAGATACACAAATATATAGCTTAACACGAAGAGAACTAACGATAATGACTGAAGAATATTCTATAGAACACGCGGGACTTTTACAGCTTATTTTGAGGAAGACCTCGCACCCAGGGGATAAAAAAGAATTATCATTGATGGGGCAAAAAATTTCTAAATTATTTACTTACCGTACATATTATGGGGAAGCATATCTTCAATTAAAGGAAGATATGAAAGACACATACGTTATACTATTACTCATTATAGTATTTGCCTTATGCAAGGGAGGTGGGGAATGCAGCGTGTTGGTGCCGCATATGTTGGTAGATATCATAAAGAAAATGAGGGAGAAACTGGAATTACTCGTGCCGCTCTCCGTGAGCTTAGAACAAACAGCGGAAGTAAAACCAGCGGAAGTAAAACCAGTGGAAGTAAAACCAGCGAAAAAGAGAGTGCAGCAACCCCTCACAACTTTAAATGTAACACGTGATAAATACCAAGAATTGGGTCGTGAAGGTGATAAAGATCCATTGATGTTATTATTAATTGAGTGTTTATATGCTACCCCCCAAGAAATCAATCAATTCATAGAAAGTTATTCGTCAAATGAAACAGGAGAATCTAGTCTTTTAGATCACGCATTATTTCAGGGGACAATGATAGAAGGATTCCAATCCTATACCAGTTCAGGTGTTTTACTTGAACCGGAATTTAACGAATGGCATAGTTTCAAGAATCCAATTTCATTATTATTTGTAATTGCGACTAAATTATGTGATGGATTTACAAACAGTAAAAATATGTTTGGGTTTATTGAAATAACTAATATAGAGGAATTAAAGGGACAATATTGGTTGTTATGTGAATATGAGGTTTTTGTTCATTATTTCCAAAATACTAAGAAGGACGAGCAGGCACCAGAACTAGAATGGATGGCGTGGTTTCAAAGCTTCTTAGAAATAGAGAGAAATGGTAATACATTGACCGATTTATTTAATAACGCTATTGTGGTTTTACGCAAACATATGATAGACCATTTAGATTCAAAAAAATTAGGTGAATCAATCGAAAAAAGTCATTGCGATGTTCTCCAAAAATGTTTTGATGTCAAAGAAACAGTAACAAATATTACTATGTTAAAATTAGTAGGATATCAGGTAGATAGTGAAGAAAAAGACCCCATTCATTTAGATATGTTAACTCTATCCTTAGCTGATAATTTAAAATCTATAGAAAGTTTATTAAAAAAATATGGAGATAACTGTAACTCAACAAATAAACCATTACTATTTTCACAATGCCATCCTTACGTAAAGATGTTTTTACAATCATGTGAAGAAGAAGTTTATAAATTATCTTACAGACATACAGATGTATCTGGTATATTAGAAAGTGGATACAACGAAATTGCGCCCACTTGTATTGATAAATATGACGAAGAAGTTAATGAAAAGGAGTGTGTATATGTTCAGGCGTGTGTTTTTAATTCCCACGATACATCAAGGGATAAATACGATAATAATAAAACAGATTTCGATACATATCAAACGCGTTGTTTAGATCAGTTGAGAATGTGTCAGTGTTCAGAATATCAATATGGGGAAAGGATAACAGGGACACGACCAACATCCCGCCCTAGCCAAACAGGAGTGGGGGGCAGGGAGGATGAGCTAATAGAAGAACGCAAACGCTTACTTTCGGAGATTAGTGAAATGACACAAGAAAGCGTGGATAATATCCGAACGGCAGAGAAAAAAGTGCGGAGTGTACCCGAGGACATACTTATGATAACCTTTGACAATGAGAAAACCGATCAGCAGAAGACAAGATCCTACTGGACAGTGCTAGAGGAGGGGGTCGGTGACCGAGGGCTTCATGCTAGTTTAGATGAACCAAATCGTTTTCTCATAATGGGTGCGGCGAATAAAAAACATCCGCTAATTGGAGCGTCCAGATGCCTGGATAACCAGGATCGCTTTAAGGTGGAATACTTGAATAGTGATACCAATAATAAAGAAGCGGTCTTCGTTGAGGTCATAATTGATTCCCCATCTAATACCATCGTGAGTGAGGTCACGACTGAGATCGATCAATTGATAGAAGGTATGCCACAGGGGACGTCCATATTAAGCAGAAAGGGTTATCCATTAATAATTAAAAAAGGGATAGATGAGGGTGTAAAGGAAGAGATGGATCAACTTTTAAAACAAAATTATCCATGGGGGAGGATGAAACGCGAAATCGTTAATCTTATTGCCAAAACTGAAAACCGGAGAAAAGCATTCAAGGAGAAATGGACACAATACTGGATACTCGGTTGTATTGCTGGATCACCTGGTTTAGACCAGCAAATTCTTAAAACGGATAATGAGTATAAATTCATAAAGCGTGCATCTGAAATAGAGGCCGCGAAGTTAGAAGAGGCTGAGAGAGAGGAAAATAAAAAAATAATCGTAGTATTTAATTTTATTCTTCATTTAGAGTTATATATGTCGGGCGCGACGCTAAAAGATGGAGGACACATAACTATGACACATTCTCAAAGATTAAAGTTATCAGAGGTGTTACTAAATATACGTGAATTAGGAGATAAGTTTAAACGCTTATTGGAATGGTATGGAGGAATTGCAATAGATGATATATTAGTGACCAATCTGCTAGATGCGATTAACTATCCTAATCTCGTTACCACTGCAGTCGGTACGGCGGTTGCCGGGATGCACGGGGCGCTGGCAAAATCGCACCTCAAAACCCTAGATAGGTTACATTTTGACAATCTCAGAGATTTAACTGCCCGCGCGCATCAACTCAATGTTAATAAGGAAATGATCACAGAAGCACAAAGCAAATCAGATCTTAAGGATAAAATTGAAGCGATGACTGTCCTAGTAATTAACTCAAGCATTTGGCCTGAAAGCCACGGCGCCTTACCGGAAGTGACGGAACAACACCACAGCGCCTTACCGGAAGTGACGGAACAACATTATTTAGTATTAGATTACTTTCAGTTTTATACTAAACTCACTACAGCAGTTGGAGTTTACACGGAAAAACCGAATGATAAGATCCCCATCGGAGAAATATATACGGAAATAGATATGTTACTCAGAAGTTATGGTCTAAGCAGTAGCGGGGTGGCAGACGAGAGCCCTCTGACGCAGGAAGAGTTTCGGATGTATGGAGCGGAAGACTATGACGGGGTTAAATTTGAGGGGTTCAAAAAGCTCGTGCACGAAAAGGCATTGATAAGGGATATGGATGAAGAAAATCTGCGTAAAGCGTGGAAGTGGATCGTCTCGGACGACGACAGACCGATTAACTACGATGAGCTGCTGATGTGGTGGAATTATGGTCAAGGGACCGGTGCCCTACGCGAACGACCGAAACACACGCCGGCACTGCTGAGCACCGCCAGTGCCGTCGGTGCCGGAGACGTAGATGGATATTCATTTAATGAATTGATGGCACATATTCAAATACAGATTTCCATTCATTATAATGATGAAGATACTAAAAATTCATTGAATCAGATGTTAAAAGTTTTTGGTGAAATAAACTATCAGTTGAGAATAAAAATAGCATATAAATTCTTGCAACAGCATGATAAAACGAAACATGGAGAAGAATGCTGTTTTCACGATAAAAAGGATGAGGAAGAAGGTTCGCGTTTATATCATTCGTGTTTAGTTTGTTCTTACAAATTATTGTATGATGATGTTCTATATAGGCAATGTTTGTTAAATGATGTTTCTTGTCATGAGTTATTACGAAATATAATCAAAAGTCCGGGATCAGACAAATTATCGCATTTACCACCTTTTGTACAAGTTAAAACAGCAAATATGTTGGCAAAAAAACATGAAGAAGGAGAAGGAGAAGGAGAAGGAGAAGGGGATACAGAAAATACTAAATATCATTCATTATATCATGATCGCGACTATGTATTAAGTAACACAAGCAATGAGAAGGTGTTTGATGTAATAGAAGATGGTACACATATTGGTGTATGTTTTTTTTCAAAGGACGATACAGATAAAGAGAAAACTAACATGGTGCTTTTAAAAACATTAGAAGACGAAGACTCACATTTTGGCGATGTATGTTATCCTAGTTTAGAACATAAATCTTCCAGAACATATTTATCCGCAGCTTTAGATGATAGACACGATAATAAACATAATCTATTTAAAAAAGAAGCAATTGTAGCGGGGTTTATAGAAAGAACAGTAAAAATAGATGATGAATTACCGATATGTTTTAGATCTATATCTGAAAAGAAATTATGCCCGATGACTTATCCAAATTCGGATCCTACATTCTTATCGCATATATCTCCAGAATTATTGTATAAATTATGTTATGTCAAAGGTGATAAATCGGATAAATCTGGTATCTTTGGATATATAAAGCAACCTACTGGTGAACATCTCGGTATGAAGGCAGAATTGATACCAGGAAGAAGTCAATTAGAAGCGGGAGATGATGTTGTAGACAAGAAGTATGAAACGATTATTAAGGAAATCGCGGGGGGGGAATCCACAAATCAACAATTATTAATAAATTTTCAGTTATTAAGACGTTTTGTTGAGAAATGCAAGGGAGTATTTGAACTAACCGAAAAGACTCTGATTGATTATTATCAGAAATGCTGGTATGTTTATCGTATGTTATCTAGAACACTAAAACGAACCCCCCCTCTCGCCCCGGCGCAAGAGAATAACGACCATAATGAAATGGGTCTGGCAGAATTAAATAAGATACTTGGAGAAATAGGCATTGAAATGAAAGGGGAATATACCCCAGCAAATAAAAATGCCATAATTAATCTCATAAAATGTATCCGTAATTTAGATACAATGTGGGTTTTAGATGTAGATAAAGATAAGGAAACTTTGATACGTTTAGAATTACATGCGTTTAATATGGATGGAACCAGTGACGGACCAGATAAAGCTATCGCTAAAATAACACACAGTTCTGCACAACTCATTTCAACTTCTCTAGAACATGACTTGAGTGATATGGTAGGCAAGTTAGCATTAGGCGATATGATATCAGATCAAATGGGGCTACCCATAACTACTTCATTATTTACGGAACACTTATATGGAATAGAAGAGGAAGACGAAGAGGAAGTCGTAGAGGAAGAGGAAGAGGGGGTGGTAGATGTTATAGATACTGAGGAAGAATCAACGAATCAAAAAAAAGAAAATTCTATAATTAGGCGTTTATCTTCACATATAACTTCATGTTTCACAAATCCTAAAGAAGTGTTAGGAATCGTGATGACTAGAGAACTACAAGCTGAAGCATTGAGGGATCCTATAGATGCTGTAGGATCAAAAATAAAAACGTTACACCGAGGTGGATGTAGTATAGAGGGGGGTGGGCCATCGAAGGTCACGTCATCATCGCGTAAGCAAGCAAAAATACTCAGAAAAAGAATTCTTAATAAAAGAATTGTTGGAGGAGATAAATCTAAAACATGGGATACAGTGACAGCGATGCAACAAATAATTAACAAATGGAGGGGACAATCTGGTGGTGAGAATGATAAGAGAGTACAACGCGGTGGGACCCCACTTAATTCCATAACAGAATGTTATGGAAATTTTACAGAATACGAAATAATGAGTAATTTATTAACGGATTTAATGTATGAAACAAGAGATGTTACTGTAGATTATATAATTGGTGAAGCATTAACATTTGGTAAAACATTCATAGCATCGGGGTTTACAGAAGGCGACCCAATTTTTGGATTAGTCAATCCTTTGGGATTAATAGGAGGGGGACAGAAAGGAGGCGATAACGCCGATATTATGCTTATACACGGTATATTATCCTTATATATTAAGTTAATCGGTTATACCAGTTTACGAGATTTAATTAATCTTATAATAAACGGAAATGGACATCTAGATGAGGGGGATGTAAAGGCGAAAACATGTTATGAGTTATTAGTTGGAAATAGACACGCAGCGTATGGATCAGTAGAATTGACCGCACTAAAAGATAAATGTGATGGACTGATTGTGGCGATACAAACGGATTTACAGGATATATTCAATACAGAAACCAAATTATTAGAATTCCTATATCACTACGGTTTTTATAAGCGACCCGAAGAAGGATCAGAAGAAAAAATAAAATTTTCTCTTAATCCACGCGATATTTTAGATTTAGTAAATAAATTACTAACAACTCTAGAAGATATATTGATACTAAAGGAGAACCAAACGGTGGATATTCTGAAGACTCTAGTAGTTGATATCTTATGTTTCTTAAAATTAAATGAAAAAACAGATATATATGGTTCTACAGAATTAATCCAATTACATATTATTAAAGCGATGCAGTTAGCGGTTGTTATGAATATAGAATTAGCAGTTATTACATCTGTTTTAGGTTCTGATCCCCTTGCATACAGCAAATCTTTTACTCCCATGATCCACCGGGTAAATATGATTGATAGTTTATCTCAAGTGTTAAATAAGGAGGAGGATCCAGAAATCAAAATAGGATATAAAGGTGAGGGGGGCGAGTCTGTTCCCCACATATGTGACCCGGAATACAAACTAACTCACGCAGATTATATACGTTGCTTTCTAGGATTAACACCCGACAGTATTGATAGTGCTGATGATTGTATAGTCCTATATGATGAGAAAGAATATATTACAGCATCTTTAGAAAACCGAAATAAAATACAAGGAGTAGTGGCAGAACAGACAAATCCACTTGATGAATATGTGGTAATAATAGATAATGGAAGAAAAATTTCGTTAGATTTAGTATCATGTATATATGATTTCTTACAAGCTAATGAATACCCATTAAATAGTATTATGGATTTAATTAAATCAAATCCACCGGCCTTATTACCCCATATAAGAAAGAATATGGGGGGGTTATATGGAATTGTTACAACTCCTTCAAAGGGTGACAAAACCGTTTTAGATAGAATTATTCCTATTGCCGGTGTTACTGTATGTAGGCAGTTACAAGAATTGGAAGAAACATTCGGCATAAATTTACTTACTTCAGGTGAATCAGATAAATCAGTAAAATTATTTAAAAGTATGTGTTGTGAAATGTTGGTAGATGAAGTTAGAACTCTTATCTTATACGCGACGGAAAAAACGGCACTTGATCCAGCAGAGGCAGAACTCAAACCGGTAGTTGACGAGACCAAAGTATCCCCCAATCCGTTAGATGCCCAACGTGAATGGCTCGATAGGAGAGAAATTAGTGAAAAAGGAAATCCATCTGATTTATATGAAACAGAACAACAAAAATTACATTGTATTGTTCCCGAATTATGTAGATGTGTGGGGATGATTAAAACAAATGAAGGACTACCGAATCTCTATGTAGTTGATCATGGAACATTTACTAAACCATTATTGCTTGTGTATGTTTTAAATAAATCTTCTTCTGAAGATTTCACTGTTATGAATGAAACTTTTTATCGTCAGTATGCATTTCATTATCATGAACAAGAATTACATGAACTTATGCCGTCGGATGCGCATATGATACTCAAATTAAATGATAATAGATTTTCGCTTGAAAATGGTGATAATAAGGGTATGTTCACAGAATGTCTTTATAGTCATGATAATTTTGATAGTAGTCATCATAGATTTAGTAATTTAAAAGATAAACAAGACTCCGGTGGGGAGCACGGTGGTGGACCTGACAGTGCAGAACAGGTGGCTGCGAATGTAACTAAACAGAAGATACAAATAAAAAAAAATGCGACACAATTAAACGGGAAAAAACTAAAAGATTTAGGAGATAAATTTATGAAGAATTGGACCACTATGCAACAACAATTGCATTTTAAACATTTACATTTTGATGATCTAACTGATGAGGAGAAAAAGACAATACTCGAAGAAAAGAAAAATCAAGATCGTGAAAGAAAGAAACACAGAGATTCTTCTCGTGATGTATCAGCAAAGAGACTAGTAGATAATATCAAACAGCACAGAAATAAAATAGAAAAACCAGAAATGGACGCAGCTTTGGATCTAGTAAAAGCTGGGAGCCATACAGATGCGGATATGATGATACACGATTGTGAAATTGTGTGTTCTTATTGGCAGCAGAATGCCCTCGGACTTGATTTTCTTTCATTGGGAGATATAGATGTTGATATTAAACAGATGGCATTGAGTTATAGGGATATGTTAGATTTGTTTAAACAACATAATCCCAGATACAAAAAAACGTTTGGAAAAGATGGGACGCAAGGGGAAACAACGCGGAAAAATGTAATGGGTATGTTATTGTATGCGTTGTTTAAGTGGTTTAAAACAACATATACAGATGACTTATCTATACTGAAAGTTTTGTTCAATGAAGAACTATCTGTAGAAGAGATCGAGCGAATATTTGGTTTAATATTAAATAATACAGGACTGGATTTAATAATGTGTTTATTTATTGAACATTTGGTATTATTAAAACGGATAATTGCGGGGGACAGACGGATTATAACAGTTGTAATTGATGCGTTGGGACATAGAGAAAGCGCAACAGGCGCACATTTAAAAAAGGCAGCTGCCCTGGCGGCAGCAGAACCAGAAGAGGAAGCACCAGTAGCACCAGAACCAGTGGTAGCAGCAGAAGCAGAAGAACCAGAACCAGCGGCACCAGAACCAGCGGCACCAGAACCAGCGGCAGTAGCAGCAGAACCAGCGGCACCAGAACCAGCGGCAGTAGCAGCAGAACCAGCGGCACCAGAACCAGCGGCAGTAGCAGCAGCAGCAGAGAGAGCTAGGAGATTAGCCCATCTGACAGCCGCATCAGCTCAAGAGAGACGAACGGCACAAATGAAGGTAGCGGCTGAAGAAGAAGCAGCACGAGTAGCGGCTGAAGAAGAAGCAGTACGAGTAGCGGCTGAAGAAGAAGCAGCACAAGTAGCCGAAGCAGCACGAGTAGCGGCTGAAGAAGAAGCAGCACGAGTAGCGGCTGAAGAAGAAGCAGCACAAGTAGCCGAAGCAGCACGAGTAGCGGCTGAAAAAATAAAGATAGACGCCTCTCGAACAAAATTGATGCGCGCCCTCATCGGAGTAATAGAATGGGACATAGTTGATGAGAAGAAGCAGATACTGATAAAAGGAACAGATTCTGAACCGGCGGGGAATGCGAATACAAAATCTACTTCCGTAATAACTGCGTTAGATATTAAATTTATAGGAAGTGTTGAAATAGATTTGAATTCTGCAGATACTACGAATTTAGTAAAAATTCCGATTAAACTAGAAAGAACTATACCCCATCAACTAGGTCTCGCGGAATATACTAGACATATCACACTTAATGCAGAACAATTAAAACAGCTTATTAACGGGGAACAGGTTATTTGTGAGATAATTATTAACGAGGGAACATCTAATAAAATACAAATACAAAAAAAACAAAAGAAACAATAATCACTCATTCTTATCTAAAAGAATTCCTTTATTTGTTTGGATGAAACCTTTGATATCCAAATCACCATGATGCACTTTGATATGACATTCTTCGCACAGAGGAATTAAATTATGTTTTTTATTCTTATGAAAATGTTCAATCATACCATTTTCATCGGCTGTATTTTGTTCTTTAATATGATGAGTATGTTCGGCGTTTTTCTTACAAACAGCACACAAATCCATATAGACATCCGAATTGTATCTTGATCTTTTGGGATTAATCAATTTGGGAGATGTATCGGTTAAATTCATTTGGATTTCTCTCGCTGTAGATATGAAATCATTCCCCATATCCATCGCCTTACACACTTCTAGGCCATAGATCGCGGGACCACTCCCTTCTTCTAATTTGCGATCATAAATTAAAAGATCTCTTTCTTCATCGTAGTTAATCTTCAAATGATGTATCCTTAGATTTACTAAATTTTGAATGATAGGCATATTCGTTAGACCGTGTAAATGTGATGTGAATATAAATGAACATTTCATATCTGACAGATGTTTTAAACCAGAACCAATAATAGACATCGCTGAGATGTTTTCTGTTCCGGAACAAAGTTCATCACCCAATACCATAGAATTCTTATTGGATCGTTTAAGAATACTTCTTAGTTCTGTCATCTCGACGACAAAGGAGGATTGTCCCCTAAAAATATTATCGTTACCAAGAATCCGTGTAAAGAGTTGTGTATACGGTGAAAAGGTATATTCAGAACAAGGGACATAGAGACCTGCTTGCGCCATTACAATTGCTAAGCCTACTGCTTTCATAAGAGTTGATTTCCCACACGCATTCGTTCCAAAGAGTAGAATCCCATCTTCATCTAAGGAAATATCATTGGGAACATATTCAGTTTCATTATTAATGCGTTCAACAATTGGATGTCTTAAACCTTTCGCAACAAAAGAACTCTTTTCTGATTTTACGATAATTGGCTTACTATAATTATTCTCTAGAGAAACTTTCGCAAAGGTGGAATACAAATCTATCTGTGAGAGATATTTAACAAATGTATCAAAGTAATCTTTGAATTCAGAATATAAATGATGGATCGTTAGAAGATACTTTTCTTTGTTATAAGCGATTAGTTTTCTTGATGCGGAAACAATCCGATTAGAGAATACATTTATTTCATCCCTATCATTTTCTCCCGTAAAAATGATACACGAAGCATTCTTACAATCTTTGATTAGAATATCGGAGATATCTTTCCGCAGGAATTCTGTTCCGTCATTATCCTTGAAAGAGATTATTCTGTTTGATAAGTTTTGTAGCCGACTTTTCAGTGTTTTGCCGCGATTCCGAGTGAGAACTAGATGCCAATCATTAATTTCGTTGTATTCAACTTTGATAGGCATTTCTGCTTTCTTATCCACATATTTAGACAATTCTTTTGCGATAGAAAAAATATAGTTTTTGTTTTTCTTAATCATAATATCTAATTCATCTATTTCGGGATAGATATCTTTCTGAAAGACCGATTGGTCGATCTGATTGAATGAAATATATCGTTCCAATTCATCGGTCATAAAAATCTTTTCATAAGTTCTTTGGAGTTCCGTGAGTTTCTCAATACTATGTTCATGTTCTTTTACGAATGGATTCATATATTCTATCTCTTTGAGAATTCCATTGAGTTTCTGAAGAGTGTTGTACGACTGATGTAAAGCATAAAATTCAGAAGGATTGATCAAAGATAAAGAGATCTTTCTCTGAAGTCGTTCAATATCTAGAATAGATGAGATATGTTCCCTAACAATCGAATAGAGAAATACTTCATCGTGTTTTGTTTGATATAGATCTAAATAATGATATCTTTGTTCAATTTCTTGGACATCGATGCTGGGAGAAAGAATTCTTTCTTTACACAATCTTCTACCAGGAGCTGTCAAACATTTATTCACAATCGATAATAGAGAATCATTCTGACCCTTGTAATAGGAATAGTTATCGCTGATATTTAATTGACGGATGCTATTATTGGTTAGAACAAGATAATTTGTATCATTAATTCTTTCTGGATAGAAGATATTCATAATGTTATTAATTTTGTGTTCATAGACAAACTGAATCATTAGAATGTAGGACATTAAGAGTTCTTTTTCTCTCTCCATGTCTAAAAACTCAACAGGTGAAAGCATTTCTGTTTCCTTAAAAACCTTGCCCAAGAATTCATTCTGATATGAATTCTTAGCTATTTCTGGGAATGAATTTGTATTGTTATGAATAATATGTTCATCTATGTCCCACATCTGAGATAGTTCAGATAAAGTGAATTTTAAATCATCGCCATAATGAACGATACATTCACTCGGATTATAATATTGCATTAACCGATAAGTTTCATCTCTCCACATTCCGGGATCTTGTTTCAGAGTAACGAAACTATGAACATAATTCTTACCAGTAGATAGGTTAATCGCTGCTAGACCGACCGAATAGATTAATTTGTTATCATTTTCTTTCACTTTGTAAGAGTCAATAAAGACTGATACAAGATAATTTGTATCATTTGGATTAAAAGCATCGACAACTGTTCCCGGACTCAAGATTTCGGTAACCTGTCTTTCAGGATTAGGTGGTTTGGTGACTTGTTCAATCAGAATAATAGAATATCCTTCATTTAATAGTTTATCTCTGAATTTACCCACAGAGTGAGAAGGAAATCCCGCCATAAGAGGATTATGAATCGTTGCTTCCTTGATTTTCTTGTTTTTTCTGGTGATCTGAATATCTAGAATTGATGAGATAGCATTCATATCACACCCAATAAAAGAATTCTTTTCATCATTATCATCATCATCATCATCGCCATTATCTTTTTTCCCTTTAGGAATCGCATACAGCTCAAAGAATGAACCCACTTCTAGAAATACAATTGTTTTGGGGCCGTATTTCTTAGTATATTCATCATGATATTTAATGTAATCTTCGTAAATTAATGTCATTATTATCTACGATTCGGTGTTATAACTATATGTATTACTTCAGTAATCTTTAAAGTGATTCTTTCGGATAAGTTTGTATAAGTTTGTATAAGTTTGGATAAGTTTGGATAAGTTTGTATTTAAAGATTATTATCTATAAACTGAATAAAATGTCATCTGAGTATCTATTTAATATCCAAACCGTTCAATCGGGTGCTTTCCGTGTTTTAGTGGAAGCGCTAAAAGATATCTTAACCGACTGTAATTTTATTGTTGATGAAACAGGCATCAAGTTAATAGCCACTGATAATTCACATAATGTTCTAATTCATATGAAGTTAAAGGCAGAGAACTTTGATTATTATGAATGTAAAGAAAAGATTACAATTGGTGTGAATATGACCAATATGTACAAATTGATTAAGACAATGTCTAATAATGAAACATTAACTTTATTCATTGATAAATTATATCCGAATCAGTTGGGGATTCAGATGAATAATAATGATAAAAATACAAAAACAACTTACAAACTAAATCTCTTAGATATCGATGATGAAGATATCAATATTCCTCCAGCATCCTTTGAAACCGAATTGACTTTACCTAGTTCCGATTTCCAGAAATTAGTGAGGGACATGACCAATATTGGGGAACACGTTGAAGTTAAGAGTGTTGGTTCAACCTTAATGTTTAACTGTAATGGGGATTTTGCTTCTCAAGAAACAACATTAGGAGAAACTCAAAATGGACTTCAGTTCAGTCAATCATCGGCCCCCGAAACTCCTATTCAGGGGATCTTCTCTCTCAAATATCTATTACTCTTTACTAAATGCACGAATATGTGTAATCAGATTCATATGTATATCAAAAATGATTATCCTTTAGTCATCAAGTATGCTGTAGCGAATCTAGGAGATATTAAGTTATGTTTAGCTCCGAATGTAGAATAAAGAATTCTTTATGCCAATCTAAAATTCATTCTTTTTAACTAAAGAATTCTTTTCATGGATGTGAGGTTCAAATTCATGAAATAAAGTGGTGTATTTCTTAACATTACTTCTTACCCATAATTTTAAGATATTAAATTCTTTTTTAGGACTAATTGAAACCCCATTCAGTTCGTTAAAATTATCTTTATCTTTGTGAATCTCTTCACAAATGATCTTTAAAATACTCGTGTTCCACGTTTTAACAAGATCTTTACTAGGAATCTTAAAGGAAACACAACATCCCTCAATATTTTCAGGATCTTCCCACAAGGGATAGATATCATTTCTCATTAAAAATAACATACAATTCTGAAGATAATTCTTCTGAAAGAGTTCTTCCATAATCTTGTAATCGTAAAGATTCTTAAGAGTGTATATCTGTTTATAGCTTTCTTTCGTCCATCTGGTATCCTTAATGGAGTGATACCACAAATTCCATTCTGAATTCAATGGATAGTTACTATCTTTATCCATTACTATCGTTTATATATTTAATTAGTTAAAGATAATCTTAAATGATTAAACACTTCTCAAATAATTATAGGGAAATGTTAGAAAGGTGTCGGAGGTTATTTTACCTAAGATAGTTTCATCATTCACTTCATAGACATAGAACCATTCGGGAGGTATGTACAGAATATCATTCTTATTTAGGATGACTTTAATTCCCCACTTTTTAATAGAATTGATACCGTCGCTTGATCCAACGATATCATTCTTGTGTTTCGGATTAAATAAATAAATAACAGTATTATCAGAAATACCGACAAAGATACACGTATTGTTAGTATTCTTAGTTAATGAAACAATCACGTTGCCTCGATACAGAGACAGATAGTTTCTGACGTTGGCTGATAATGGTTCTCTAAAATACTTCATAACTTCGTTCATTTGGGAAGAGAGATTCAAATCGATTACCAATTTTTCGTTCTCATGAATACTAAAATCATTACCTGAACAGATAGAATTTAATGAGATTAGTTTGTTTTTATCATTGATAATGTATCCGGGATTTTTATCATTTAATGAAGATAGAGATAACTCTTCCTGCCCAAATAAATGATCCAAAGTAAATTTCATTGGATTTAATTCGGTCTTAAGAGTTCTTATTTTTTGATCAGTGACTTCATCAATTTGTTTTAAATCTGCATTTGGATTAAACATACCCTGATCGTGAATTGCTTTTAGGATCACTGCGAAACAAATTGTGAGTAATATTTTGAATAATGTGCCTAACATATGTAAATTATATAAAGGTATTCCATAATATTATAGTATAATGACCGAAAGCATGGATAGTAGTAACAGTAACGAATATGGAGCATTCATTGGACGAGTTGATTGGTTTGACTCGCGAAAGGGTTACGGATTTGTTGTAGATATGACAGGAGGAGTTTGTCTGGATGGATCCAATAATGGTGTATTTGTTCACTTTTCAGATATTGTAGTTAATGATGAACAGAGTGTTTATAGGAAGCTTCATCCAGGGGAATATGTCTCCTTTGACAAGGGTGATCGCGATGGAAAGGTTGTGTGTCTCAATGTTAGGGGTGTGAATGGTGGTCCACTTCTAACCGAAAACACGGGATATAACTACAAGGTATTCCGTAATCACACCGATAATCACAATGAACAATATAATGATGTTCAAGGTGAAGTAGAAGATGAAGTAGAAGATGAAGTAGAAGATGAAGTGGTAGATGAAGTGGCAGATGAAGTGGTAGATGATCAGGATCCTGAATCTGAACAATAAATAATAAATAATAAATAATAAATTTGATATAGTTTATTAATATT
>Ga0206130_10000242_pt1 | contig 96316 bp, 79 predicted proteins | sample Helgoland_Spring_9_FD_148637 | JGI IMG/M metagenome (GOLD analysis project Ga0206130, IMG submission 148637) | Pelagic subsurface seawater microbial communities from Kabeltonne, Helgoland, North Sea - Helgoland_Spring_Bloom_20160512_1 | ecosystem: Environmental > Aquatic > Marine > Epipelagic ...
GCTTTTACAAGATGGGCTAGCGGTTGACAAGACTTCTAGCCCGGCAGTTAAACCGGGCTAGAGCAAGCGAACAGCCTAAAGGTCATCATCACACGAACCGGCCTGGCGCCTTTGCCCCGCCGAATGGCCACGCCAAATAGCCACGCCAAATAGCCACGCCAAATAGCCACGCTGAATAGCCACGCCAAATAGCCACGCTGAATTGGCTGCCACAGACTATCCTGCCAATTAATTTTTCCTACTGAACTATCCCCACTGAACTATCCCCACTGAACTATCCCTAGTGAACTATCCCTAGTGAACTATCCCTAGTGAATTCTGATAGTTTCGCCTAACGGTTCAACACATCGGGCATCTTTGTTTCTAGCGTTGTTCACGATTGTCGACACAGGCGTCACCTGAATTCCCATTCGGACCTCTGGCATGAGCACCTCCTGAAGCCCAGCTGAATTGGTCTCCTGATTTACCCAGATTCTTGCCTGATCTACCGTCAGGTGGACGGGTATTCTGTGGTGTATGTGCTTCATCTTTTCTGGCGATGCGGCGGTCACTATTGTGCAACTCTCAATAATCTGGTCACCTCGGTGCCACCTGTCCCATAGCCCCGCAAAAGCAAAGCCCGGTTCGCTTACCGGTTCAATGTAGTAAGGAACCTTGATGGCACCCTGTTTTTTCCATTCGTAATAACCCGACGCTGGAATAACGCACCTACGCCGTTTGAAGGGCTCTTTATAGGCTCTGCTGGTTGTCAGGGTCTCAGACTTCGCATTGAACATGCTATATTTAGTGCTAGGTTCCGGCGACCAATAAGGTACCAGCCACCACCTCATAGACGCGATAGCCCAGCCCTCATCTGCGGAATGCCTAAGAACCGGTACCATCTGAGTTGGCGCAATGTTGTACTCCGTTGCCAAACTGCAAGGCACCTCTTCCCCTACAACCGTCATAATGAGTTGGGTCAGTGGATTGTCAATGACGTTAAATCGGCCGCACATCCCATCACGCTAACATAGATCTAGCGCGTGATTCACACATCGCTGTACAAATTGATCGCTATCCGGTAATTTTCGCTACCTAACCAAGACCAAAACAAAGCCCGCTTCGCCGGCTTTTTTTTTTGGATTTTTGAAATGAGACACCTGCCTAACCTTAACGACCTCAGCACGGATGAGATTCAGAACATTCTGGATCGTGCTGCGACCATCAAGGCTAACCCGAAAGAGTACAGCCAGTTACTATCAGGCGAGTCCCTCGCGATGCTGTTCCAAAAAACCAGCACGAGGACCCGCGTGTCTTTCGAAGTGGCCATGACAGAACTCGGTGGACACGCTATCTACATCGACTGGATGACTTCAAACTTTGTTTTATCCGGGATCGAATACGAAACTGAGTATCTTTCGCGCAACGTCAGTTGCATCATGGCACGGCTTAAGCATCACTCAGACCTGGAAAAAATCATCAGCGCCAGCCAGGTGCCGGTGATAAACGGTTGCTGCGAAAAATTCCATCCATGCCAGGCACTGACAGACATCCTGACAGTCTCTGAGCACTACGATGGTGACCTTTCCTGCGCGCACATCGTCTATGTCGGGGTCCAGAACAACGTTTCCAACTCTCTTGTCAGCATTTGCAGCAAACTTGGGATTCAGCTGTCTATCGCCACACCTGAAAACGATGACCAAGCTGAAAGCGTGGATGCAGACATTCAGACCATCATCAGTTCATCAGACCGAATACGGCACGTCACCGACCCAAAGGAAGTCATCGGCTCTGCCGACTTTGTCTACACGGACACCTGGATCGATATGCAGTATTTCAATAACCCCGACTTCAAGAATGAAAAAGAAACTCGCGTAAAGCAAATGGCGCCCTACCAGATCAACAAGACGCTGGTAAAAGATATCGACTGCAAAATCATGCACGACATGCCCATACATGATGGCTACGAGATCACACCGGAAATGGTCCGAGACCCTCGATCTATCATCTTCGAACAGGCTGAAAATCGCCTGCATGCCCAAAAAGGGCTTCTTTGGTGGCTTTATGATCAGGCCGGGACGATTTCAATATGACGCATTATTTAGTGGCACGAATTAATATCAATGATCGAGAGGAGTATTTGAAGTACAGCGATGGGTTCATGGAAATTTTCAGCCAATACGACGGTAAAATGCTCTCTGTTGATGAAACACCAAAGCTCCTTGAGGGCGAATGGACAGTGTCCAGAACAGTGCTGATAGCGTTTCCATCAGAGGAAAGCGCCATGGCCTGGTATCACTCAGAAGCTTACCAGACGCTCGCGCAACATCGATTCTCGTCAAGCGATGGAGACATCGTGTTATTAAAGGGCTTTTAGATATGCGCTGCGACCAACTCCAGCCAATGCATCACGGGGACGTTCGCACCCTCTTTTAACTGCAACTGACACCCTACATTAGCGGTCACGATAACGTCCGGATTCCCTTCTCCAAGGACATTCAGCTTTCGTGCTTTGAGCTGTTGTGAAAGTTCAGGCTGCAGAATCGAGTAAGTTCCCGCAGAACCGCAGCAAAGATGTCCCTCTTTGTGAGGCGTAATATCAAACCCCATATCACTGAGTAGTTTTTCAACAGCACCGGTCAGGCCAAGCCCATGTTGCATCGAGCAGGGTGTATGCACGGCTACTCGCATACTTGCTACGCCTAGCGCCTTACTGCTCACTATTTCAATAGGATCAGCTAACTTAGCGACAATGGCGCTAGCTTTGTCTCGATACTCAGCGTCATACTGCAGAATTTCCGGATAATCTCTGATCGTCACACCACAACCCGTCGCAGAAGAAACAATATGCTCAATTTGATCAATACGAGGGTAAAGTTGATCGATAACCGCTTTCATTTTCTGTATGCCTGCTTCATGCGCAGACAAGTGATAATCCAACGCCCCACAACAACCTTCATGGAGAACTTCTGCATTCGTACCCTGGTGTTGCAAAACCTTCAGCAAAGAAGCAACCACATTAGGTGTCGCCGCAGACTGGACGCAACCGGATAACAACACAACCTTCGCACCCATGACGGATTTGACCTGGTGTAGGACAGGCATGTGAACGGGCACATGACGCTTTACAAAAGCGGGTAACAGCGGCCTGAAAAACCGCCCTAGTGTCAATAAAGGCGAAAACACGCCGGGTCGCGGCACAACCAGTCGAAGCAGGAACGCTAACAGTCTTGACCGGAGCGGCCGTTTTACATGATCCTTCACAATCTCACGGCCGATATCGAGTAGCCGTCCGTACTCTACCCCGGAGGGACACGTCGTCTCACAGGCCCGACAGGTCAGACAGCGGTCCAGGTGAACAACGCTGTCATCAGTGATGGTATTGTCTTCCAGCAAATTCTTAATGAGGTAGATGCGTCCGCGCGGTCCGTCGAGTTCATCGCCAAGCAGCTGATAGGTTGGGCAAGTTGCTGTACAAAACCCGCAGTGCACGCATTTTCGAAGAATGGCATCTGCTTCCTGCACTTTAGGCTGCGCGATCAGGTCTGGATGGATATTAGTCTGCATTAGAGGCCTTCCTCACGGTACATACGTCCCGGATTAAAAATGCCACCGGGATCAAAAGTGGATTTTAGCCTACGATGAAGCGCGAGTTCCAAACCCGACAAAGGTTGAAATGCCTCTGCTTCAAACCGGTCTTGATGATGCCGGACCCTGGTCCAGTGCCCGCGACCGGCGTAGCCGTGTCGTGGATCCGATGTCGGATCAAGCAACCATCGCTGGGCGAATCCCCAATCTAAAATAGCAAAATCATAATCGAACAACGGTTCATCAGCATCGGTAGATAGTCGCCAGACGTCTGTTGCGTTTTGAAACGCGGGAAGCGTCTGTGCATCGAGTCGGTTCCAAAGCGCGTTATCTACTTGAGTACCTTCGAGGGTTTTTTCTGATGCCGTTACTGCCTGTGCATTACCGGACAATCGCACACTGAGCGTGCCACCGAAATAGCAACTTGCCGTTAGCGGATTAACACTGTTGGATAATAACTTGACTGTCTCACGGGCCACATCGATGGAACATTCCCGCGTGATTGTTTTCTCCAGTTCCGGCATAGGAACCACTTTCAGGCTGACATCAGCCAACAATCCCAGCGTTCCATAGGCTCCACAAACCAGTCGCGACACGTCATAACCCGCCACGTTCTTCATTACCTGACCGCCAAATTCGCAGTAGGCACCATCATGCAGCACCATACCTGCGCCCAGTAGGTGATCCCTCGCCGCACCGCGATAAGGCCGCGCAGAACCTGAAAGACCAGCGCTAACAACACCCCCGATAGTTGATGTTGCGTCGTGCACGGGCGGCTCAAACGCTAGCATCTGCCCCTCTGATCGAAGAAGATCGTTCAGCGCAATGACGGGAGTACCTGTCTTAACTCTAACGATCAACTCAGCAGGATGATAATCGAGCACGCCAGCGTATCCCTCCGTGGTAAGGACCTGCAGCCCCTGGGCAACATAGCCGATAAAGTCTTTGGTTCCCCCTCCTTTGATCTGGATTGAGCTGCCGTCGCGCCCGGCTTTTTTTATCGCCTCTGCGAACGCTTCTATCACTTGCATTAGAATCTATCCAAATGAGGAAATCTTTCTTCCCCTGCATGCACGTGCATCGCACCAAACTCTGCACATCGACTTAACGTTGGTATTCCCTTGCCGGGGTTCAGTATCCCGTGATGATCGAACGCTTTTTTAATTCCGTGAAAAATCTCTAACTCATCACGATTGAACTGCAGGCACATCTCATTGATCTTTTCGATGCCAACGCCGTGTTCCCCTGTAATAGTGCCGCCCTTTTCAATGCAGAGCGCCAGGATTTCACTCCCAAATGCTTCCGCTCGCGCCAGTTGGTCGCTGTTGTTTGCATCGTAAAGAATCAGTGGGTGCAGGTTGCCATCACCGGCATGAAACACGTTGGCGACCTGTAAGTCATATTTATGAGACAACTCAGTAATGGCTTTCAGTACATTCGCGAGTTCCCGTCTAGGGATCGTGCCGTCCATACAATAGTAATCAGGGGCGATCCTGCCAACCGCAGGAAACGCCGCTTTTCGGCCAAGCCAGAGCTTTTGCCGTTCTGTCGCATCGAAGGCCACAGTGAAGGTAATACAGCCATGGCTTTCGAACACGGCCCGAACCGATTCAATTAACACCTCCAACTCTTCCAGCGAACCGTCAAGCTCGCAAAGCAGCATTGCTTCTGCCGCTTCGGGGTAACCTGCACCAACAAAAGATTCTGCGGCCTGTATCGCCAGTTTGTCCATCATTTCGAGACCTGCAGGGAGCAAACCCTCACTAATCACACCGGAGACACTGTTTGCCGCATCAATCACATCGGAGAATGCCGCCATGATAACGGCGACCTCAGACGGCTTTGGCAATAACTGGACGATGACCTCGACAACAATTCCGAGCATGCCCTCTGAGCCGTGCATCAGCCCCAAAAGGTCATATCCAGGCGTGTCGTATCCCTTTCCCCCGACGACCATGAGTTCGCCGCCCGGCAGCACAACTTTTAACTGTTTCACATTATGTACGGTTAATCCGTATTTCAAGCAGTGAACACCGCCTGAGTTTTCCGCGACGTTACCACCAATCGTGCAAGCTATTTGTGACGATGGGTCCGGTGCATAGTACAAACCAAGGTTAGATACCGCCTCCGAGATGGCAAGATTGGTGACCCCGGGTTGCACGGTCGCAGTCCGCATAGAGGTATCGACATCCAGGATCTGGTTGAAACGGGCCATCACCAAAAGTACCCCTTCATGGTGGGGCATCGCGCCGCCCGATAGACCCGTTCCAGCTCCACGAGCCACTAAAGGCACCTGATACGATTGACATAAAGCTGCTATAGCCTGCACCTGTTCGATGGTATCCGGGATCACAACAACCCCGGGCAGCTGCTTCTTAGCCGTAAGGCCATCCGTTTCATAGACGGCAAGCCGCTCTTTGTCCGTGATCATGTCACTGGTGATGGCGCTTAAATGTTTAATAAAGTCTTGATTGTTGATCGACATATGGCAAAGTCATTACTGCGAATATGTCATTATACGGGCCCGAGCCTTGATTGGTACGAACTCCTTGAGAACAGGCTTTCCGTTATAATCGAACCCTCGTTTCCAACAGCAGAGGTAACCAGTGCCCATCAACACTGTTGAAGAAATACTCGAAGATTTTCGTCAGGGAAAAATGGTCCTGATGATGGACGACGAAAATCGCGAGAACGAAGGTGACCTCATCATTGCTGCTGACGTCACGACGGCTGAACATATTACCTTTTTTGCCCGGCATGCCTGTGGACTGATCTGCCTGACGGTCACGGAACAAAGAGCACAGCGGCTTAAAATTCCCCTGATGGTAGACAATAATGGCTCAATGCATGAGACCAACTTCACTGTTTCAATAGAAGCAGCAGAGGGCATAACGACAGGCATTTCGGCTGCGGACAGAGCCAAGACGGTTCGGACCGCCGTTGCGAAGAACGCCCGGGCGGATGATCTGGTCCAACCTGGACATATATTTCCTCTGATTGCCAAACCCGGTGGTGTATTAACGCGAGCGGGGCACACCGAGGCAGGCTGCGACCTGGCTCGACTGTCGGGTTACGAACCTGCCTCAGTGATCGTGGAGGTCATGAATGAGGACGGCACCATGGCGAAGCGACCGGAGCTGGAAGTGTTTGCTGAGAAACACGGTATCAAAATAGGCACGATCGCCGACCTCATTCAATATCGCAACCTGTACGATACGACTATCGAAAGAATCGATACTAAGCAGATAACAACGCATCACGGAGCGTTCGAACTACATACCTACAAAGATAATATTTCCGAGTGTGTCCATTACGCGCTGGTAAAGGGCGAGGTTAGCGAAGAGCAACCCTGTCTGGTCAGGGTCCAGGTTCTCAATACGCTTAGAGACGTACTTAATACGACCCGCCCTGGATACGAAAGCACCTGGTCGCTATCTGACTCCATGGCACACATAGCCGAAGCTGGCTCCGGCGTCGTGGTGCTGGTTGGGCAGGAGTTTCATCAGGCCGACGAATTAAGTCATATAGCGTATTTCCCGGAAGTTCCGCCTGTCCGGCGTCATGCCAATGAAGCGGGAGGCTATCGGGTTGTGGGGACTGGCTCCCAGATCCTAAGGGACGTTGGGGTGAGTAAAATGCGTCTCCTCAGCTCGCCAAGCCGATATAATGCAATTTCTGGATTTAACCTGGAAGTTATTGAATTTGTTGAAAAAACTAGGAAAACTTAATACTACTTCAAGCCTGACAATGGCGGTCCTGTGGTTAACGCTGGGGATGGGGCAAGCGCATTGCTATGCGGAATCTGCACCAGCTGACGTCGTAACGGCATTTCACGCCGCACTCACTACCGCCATGAAAAGCAGCTCCTATGACCACAGGCTGAGCGTTGTTGAACCCGCGGTAGCTGATCACTTTCAAACCCACACCATCGCGCGAATATCATTGGGGCGCCATTGGCGATCGCTTAGCGCCGAAGATCAAACCGATTTTCAGACATTGCTGAAGAACTTAGTCAGCTCGACTTATGCTTCCAGGTTCAAAGAAGACAACGGACAGGTGTTTAGCATAACTGCCACCGAGGCCATCGCAACGAACCGTAAACGCGTCAAGTCCACGTTGGAAACCAGCACAGAAACAGTCGCGCTGGATTACCAATTGCAGCAAGAGGAAGGTCACTGGAAAATCTACGACATCGTCGCAAATGGGGTCAGTGACCTGTCATTAAAGCGCTCAAATTACTCTGCTATGTTCCAAAAGGGCGGCCTTCTCTCCGTCCGGCAAGAGATATTGTCTAATATCGCTGCGAATGCGGCAGAACAAACCGAATAGTCCATGTTGACCCCCATCTTAACCGCTTGGATTACCTGGATATCGAATCGCGCCGGGCTGATCATGGCGGCCACTATGCTCCTAACTATCGCTGCCGGTTACTACGCCGTTACCGTGTTTAGCATGAATTCGGACACCTCGCTTCTCATCCGTCAAGATACTGACTGGAAGCAGGTGAATCGGGAGTTCGTTAAGGCCTTTCCTCAATATGACCAGAACACCTTTGTCGTTATTAGTGGCAACAAACCGAACCAGGTGTCGATTGTCGCCAGGCACCTCGCCGACCAGATCCGGGAAAATGACAGCGTGTTTCGAACCGTTTACAGTCCTGCTTCCAATCAGTTCGCCCGGGAACACGCCCTGCTTTATCTTGAGCCGGACACCCTTAACGACACGATCTCGAAACTCGCAGATGCCCAGCCTTTCCTGACCGCTGTGGCTACCGACAACTCCCTGAGATCAGTATTCCAACTGGTACTCGACGCCCTGGATTCAAACGAAAACCTGCCAACCGGATTTACTCGCATGCTGGATGCCCTGAGCTCGACTGCGGAGCAGGCGCTGACTGGCGACTCAAAACCCATTTCATGGCGAGACGAACTTTTTCAGGTTGAGGACAGCACCTTCTATCAGGTCATTTTTGTTCAAGGTCAGCAGAATTTTGGCGAAGATCTACCGAACGCGATGATCATCGAGGGGCTACAAACTATCATTGCCGATCTCTCGCACCCCTATCGTGACGATGTAACCATCCGCCTGACAGGACAAGTGCCTCTGGAACATCAGGAAATTGTCAGCGCAATGGACAGCGCCCAACTCGCCGGTACCCTGGCCCTGGTTGTCCTAGTTTTTGTGCTGATCTGGGGCGTTCGTTCCATGTGGGTTATTGCCGCTATCTATCTAACCATGATTGTCGGACTGATCTGGACCGCAGCTTTTGCCATGATCGCCATCGGTCAGTACAACACAATCTCTATTATTTTCCTGGTGATGTTTATTGGCCTAGGTGTCGATTTTGCGGTTCACCTATGCCTTAAGTTTCAGGAGGCCCGACTTCGACTTGATAAAATAAACGCGTTGATTGAAACCGGCACGGAGCTTGGGCCCGCTATCATGTTGTGTGGTGTTACTTCAGCTATCGGCTTTCTTGCCTTTGTACCAACGGAGTACATCGGCCTTGGCGAGATGGGCATCATTTCAGGCGGCGGCATGATCATCGCCGTGGCGTTGAGTCTTACCCTGATTCCTGCTTTTTTCGCGCTATCAGGCGACCCGCGTCCTGCTACGAATGTTCCCTTCGCCGGCCTTTTATCGAGCGTTGTCGCAAAAAATTCAAAGCAGACTTCATACGTCACACTGGGTGTGGCGATAGTCCTGGCAATGATCGCAACCCAAGCGCAGTTTGACTACAGCACACTGTCATTGAAGGATCCGAAATCTGAGGCCATGGCCACTTTGATAGAGCTTCAACGTGAAGACATCATCACCGACTTTGCCTTAACTTACGTGGCCGATGATCTTGACACCGCGAACAATACCAGATCGACCCTTGAAGGGCTGGCGGTCGTTTCCGAAGTAAAAACACCCACTGATTATCTACCCGTGGACCAGACGGAAAACCTCTACATCCTGGAAGACGCAAGATTCTTCCTGGATTCGTTATTTGCTCCACCGCCGGCCATGGCCATCTGGGATGACGCGGATCTACTGCTCATGCTCTCCCGTATCAATACCAGCCTGCTCGACACACGACAAAACGCTGCGCGAACGCCGGCCATTAACCCTAACAGTCCCGAGCTGCAGGCTTCTCTGTCGCGGTTGCAAACGGCAGTAAGCGACCTTCAAAAGGCATCTTTGGCCACGCGCGTGCTTTATTCTGACCTGATTGTGCCACCCATCAAAAGCGAAATTGAATGGCTCAAGACGGCGCTGTCGGCCGAACAGGTAACACTGGAGCGTCTGCCACTGGCACTTCAGGAGAGACTGATTGCCAAAGATGGCAGAGTTGTGGTTACAGTCACCCCCGCCGAAAATGTTGTGCCGGTCGATGCCATGCGCCGATTTACGGCTGACGTCATGGCGGTCGTGCCTCAGATCACGGGTAGACCGGTGCTTGATCTTGGGATCGGAGATATTGTTATCACCGCTTTCCAGACTGCCATCCTGATTGCGGTCTCGGCAATATTTATCATTCTTCTGATCACTTTGCGCAGCCTCGTCGATTCAATCCTCGTTTTCATTCCATTGGCGATGACCGCTATGCTGACGCTAAGTGTTTCGGTGCTGATTGACCTACCCCTCAACATGGCGAATGTTGTCGTGATCCCTTTAATATTTGGACTGGGTGTCGATAACGGCATCCATATCGTAAAAAGGTTCCACCAGTCAAAAAATGTTGAGGCGCTCGTATATTCCAGTACGCCAAAAGCCGTGTTCTTGAGCAACCTAACAACACTAGGCACGTTCTGCGCACTCAGCTTTTCCTCTCATCAGGGCATTTATTCAATCGGCGTACTGCTCACCATCGCGTTAACCAGCCTGATGCTGCTAACACTGGTGTCACTGCCAGCATTACTAGCAACATTTTCTCGCCCTCGTTCGATACGCGCGACAGAACAAACGTAGAAACACCTTTCTGCTTTTCTGATAATCGGTGAAGGCGCTGCTACCAACGTTGATGACGTCCGCATGGCGCCGAGATAAAGAACAGCCACCCGAAAACTCATCGCGCAATGACCATCATGGCCAGAGCACCACGGGATATCGTTCGCTTATCGACAATAAGACTGTTCGTTGTGAATCAACAAAACGGAGCCTATGATGTCGCGCAACGTGATACACCGAAACACTACCGAATATGCCGGGAAAGCTAATCGTCATCTGTACCGATGAAAGTCGTCGCTTGAGTTTTAGCCTCGACTCGTCTGGCTTCGAGATCATGGGTACGACAAACCGGCCCAGGGCTGCAATGGTTCGTCAATCCCGGCTATTCACCGAAGCGGCAAGCGGTAATGTCAGGCTTAGGAGCACACTTGAATACTTGACCGGACGCAGCCTCGCCGAACAAAAACTAATGCAGGGTGAACTTGATGGATGAGCCAACGATAGAAGAATGGATGGACCGCCATCATGTCGAAATCGTCCGAACCCACGCGACAACCCTTGAAGGTGCCGCAGTAGGAAAGTATCTAAATCGGCCGAAGTTCCTGGCATCGCTTCCGGAAGGCCACAATATTGGCGATATCGCGCTGGATACTGATATCGCTGGCTCACCGCACATGTCTTTCTGGAACGACACTCGTCACGGGGGGGCTGGCCGCATTGTTATGCGTCCGGATGTTGATTCCATTGTGTCAGATGGAACAGACCCCAACCTTGGTCACTGCCTGTGTGATTTCACTGACGTCGAGGGCAATGAAATCTCACTGTGCCCCAGGACACTGCTTAAAAAGATTACCGGCGAGGTCGATGAACTTGGCTACACTGTTAAAGCTGCCTTTGAGCTCCAATTTTTTATCTTCAAAAACACCTTCGATCATGCACGCCGCGGTGAATACCAGAACCTCGATCCGGTGACAGCGTCAACCAGCAGCAATATTTATCTGCTAAGGAACGCACACAACGCAAAACCCTTTATGGATGAAGTCGTGAAAAGACTTAACTGGCAGAGGTTTGCCTGGGAATCCTGGAGTGGCGAAGGCGGCGTCGGACAGGTAGCGCTTAACTTTTCCCCAACCGACCCCGTGAAAGCCGCTGACACGGTCGTCAGAGTAAAACAGCTGATCTATGAGGTCGCGCTTAATCTTGGCATGTCTGTTACTTTTATGGCGTCAATACGCCAAGGCCACGGCAATGGCCTGCACGTTCACCATGCCCTGCAGGAAAAAGAGGTTGCGCCGGCATTCCGTGACAATGACGAAAAAAACGCCCTGCTAAAAAACTGGATAGCCGGCATTACGGCCACCATGGCCGGCGCGACCTCAATGTTATGCCCCACCGTTAACGCCTATCGACGACTCACCGAATTTACTTCGTCACCTGTGACTGCAAGCTGGGCCAAAGAAAACAAAACTACAGGACTCAGCGTTATCTCCCGTGCTGACAATCTGGTGAGCATCGAACATCGCTTGCCTACCGGTGATGCCAACCCCTATCTGGTCCTTGCGGTAATCCTTGCTGGAGGACTGGCCGGGGCAAAAAAAGACCTGCCGCCTCCAGAGGCGCTAAAGCGGGTCGGTTCGGGTTTACCCCAAGACGAACCGAGACTGCCCGATTCCGTCATGAGCGCAGCAGAGGCACTGGCTGCGGATACCATGCTAGGTGAAACTTTAGGCCAGAATGTGATCGACTACTGGATAAGCACTAGAAAACTGGAATGGCTTAGCTTTCAGAGTGAATGCGGCGACATCAACGCGAAAACCACCACGCAATGGGAATATAACCGCTACTTCGAACTGTTGTAGACTAGGCCCAGCACGTTTAATTAAAGGGAGAAATGCATGCGCTATCTTATCGCAATATTACTACCACCACTGGCCGTGTTTCTATGCGGCAAACCGATTCAGGCAATTATCAACATTTTCCTAACCCTGGCATTCTGGATACCCGGTGCCATTCACGCGTTATTCGTCGTTAATAGTCACCTTGCAGATAAGCGGACGGAAAAAATTGTCGACGCGATCAAAGACAATTCATAATTATTGAACGTGGTTCATGAAGGAAAGTAGGTAATGACAAGATTATTCCTTGCGTTATTAGCCATAAGCCTCGGGGGTTGTGAATCCACTTATTACGATGCCATGGAAAGATTTGGCGTCCATAAGCGAGCAATACTGATCGACCGAATTGAAGCAGCGCAAACCTCGCAGGAAAAAGGGCAGGCGCAGTTTAGAGATGCCTTGGAGCAGTTCCAGGCCATCGTGAACTTTGATGGTGGCGATCTGGAAGTTATTTACATTAACCTCAATTCAGAATACCAGGACAGCGTAGACGCAGCCGACACAATCAGGGACCGAATCAGTGGCGTGGAATCCGTTGCCGAAGCGTTGTTTTCAGAGTGGCAAACAGAGTTAGATGAATATTCCAGTGCAACCCTAAAGCGAAACAGCCAGCGCCAGCTTAAACAGACCCGAAAACGTTTTAATCAACTCATGTCTTCAATGCAAAACGCCGAGAGAACCATCGACCCGGTTCTTTATAGCCTGAAAGACAACGTTCTTTATCTGAAACACAACCTTAACGCGCGGGCTATCGCTTCCCTTAAAGGCGAACTGAGTACCGTGAATGAGGACGTTAACACGCTAATCGACGCGATGCAGGCTGCGATTAACGAGTCAAGCGCCTTTATTGATCAGATGAAAACTGATCGCTAAAGCAACCTGGTTGAAGGGAGTTTCTACTCCTCGACCCGCGCGTACGTAAAGTCAGGGTCCTGTCCAAGAACACGGCGAGCAACACCCTTAAGTTTTGGGTGGACCATATACGCACTACTGGTTTCAGCGTTGGGTAAAAGAGGAACCTCCTCTACGATAATTCGCTGTAGCGCTGCCGCCGCCTTGAACCTCTTGATGGGATCAATACTTTCAAGCAACACCGTTAAGGCACGGTCGTACTCGTTGCTTATGAACCCGCCTCTATTATTCGGGTTATCTGAGCCCAGCAGGTCTGCGTAGGTCACCAGGTCGTCAAAATCGGGATACCAACTGCTAAGCACCAGGTCAAACTCTCCTTTTCGTGCCTTGTTCAAGTATTGCTTGAAAGTCTGCTGGTCAACCCTGGAAGAGATGCCCAACGACTGCTTCAACAGCCCCTGAAAATATTCCGCCGCCTTCGCGCCCGTGGTACTCGAGACAGTAAGAATAGTCAGGTCGGGTACTTCACCGATTTCCCCGGCCACCTGAGACATAAGCTCAAGACGCCGCTGCTTTCCACGAATGACCACAGGTGGGGGGTATTCATCGACAAACGACTTTTCATCCCCCCTTATCCAACTCGGGAACAGCGTATCTGTCGCCTTGTACCCTGGTATGGCAATCACCTTGTTAACATACTCGTCAGGGTTAAAGCTCGCCTGGATAGCCTGGCGCAGGGCTTTGTTTCCGGTAGGTTTACCCTCACGAAGATTAAACCAGACGTAGGTCACACCTCCCGTCAAAAAAGTGCGAACCCGCATCCCCTGAGCGACGGCATCCTTGACCGTTTCTGCCCCCATTCTGACAAATGCAATCTGGCCATCCCGAAACAGGTTCAGCCTGGTACGATTATCACTGGTAATGTAGGCCACCTCGATCTCATTTAAAGAAATCGCTGCCTTGTTCCAGTAATAAGGGTTTTTGGACATCACTAACCGTGCCTCATGAACCCACTCGGTCAGAACAAACGGCCCGTTATACATCAGCTGATCTGACGCTGACCCATAACGTTCACCTGCCTGATGATGGAAAGACTTGTTAATTGGATAAAAGGTCGCGTGTGCCATCAGCCCAAGACAGTATCCACAGGGTCGTTCAAGCTCGACCACAAGCGTCCCCTTTGATGGCGACGACACCCCCAGCGCTTCAACGGGTAGTTCCCCATTTTGAATAGCCGTTGCATTTTTGATGGGATGCATAATAGCGGCGAAAGGAGACGCAACGGCAGGATCATTGACGTTTTGCCAGGCGTAGATAAAATCCGCGGCGGTGACTTTACTGCCATTATGCCAGCGCGCCTCAGGTCGCAACTTGAAGGTCAGTGTGGTCGGCGTTACCTCCCAGCTTTCAGCAACCCCCGCGACCAACCTACCCCGACGGTCATACCTTAACAATCCTTCTGTGGTGTGCCCCAGGACAAAAAAACTGACGAGATCGGTCGCTTTACTGCTATCCAGGCTTGGCGGTTCTTGCAGCATCGCAATACGAATTGACTGCGCCTTAAAATCAACGGGGGATGACCATACCTGCCCACTCGATGTGGTTAACGCTAAAATCAGCAGCGTCATAAAAAGACGATAATCAAGCGTGGGAAGACCCAACAAAAACCGTGGGAATGGCTTTATTACACGCGGTAATCTTTTCAAATGAGACCTCCTATCTGCTTCGCAACACATTATCCAGAAATGACTCACCTTCGATACCGTGAACGAAAAACAAGCAATCTATATTCAAGCTAATCTAACGCAAGCCGATCTAACGCAAGCCAATCTAATTCAAGCCGGTCTAACTCATGCCGGTCTAACTCAAGCTGTGAGTTGCTGAAGACTCTAGCCTATCCGTCCATCAAAAAAATAAACTTGATCCATCGAGTAGCGGTCTCCAATAGCCTCGACTTGCGAGGATCGGCGCTCGGGTTTAACCTGCTGCCTATCGACAAAACGAATGTGATACAACACCACTAATGAGCGATTTAACACGGCTATACACTCATCCTGACTGCGAGATTCACGAGATGCCACGGCACCCGGAACGTCCTGATCGACTTAAAAGTATCATGTCGAGATTGACGGAGTCAGGAATAATCAGCGAGACCCATGTAGTTCTGGCGAGCGAAGTGTCCGATGACATACTGTCGACCATTCATTCTGAAACCTACATCGAGTCCATCAATAAAAGTGAACCTGAACGCACCGTCATCAAGGTTGAGCCTGACACTTATATGAGTCGCGGTAGCCTTCGTGCCAGTAAACTCGCCGCTGGGGCCTGCATTGCAGCAACAAAAGATGTTCTAAGCGGGGACGCGAGGCGAGTCTTTTGCGCCATCAGGCCACCTGGACATCACGCTGAGGTTGCGGCCGCCATGGGATTTTGTCTTTTCAACAACATTGCGCTTGCCGCGGAACTGGCGCTTGCTAGCAAAAGTGTCAGCCGTGTTGCTATCGTCGATTTTGATGTCCACCATTGCAACGGAACGGTAGACATATTCAAAGACAGACCCGAAGTCTTAGTGTGCTCCAGTTTTCAGGAACACTTTTACCCCCATCGGTATCTTGATTTCACTAACCCCCATATTCTCAACATGCCGCTTGAAAAAAACGCGACCGGTTACCAGTTCAGGACCAGAGCAGAAAAAGAGTGGTTACCCGCACTTGAAAACCACAAACCCGATGTGCTTTTTATCAGCGCTGGGTTCGATGCGCATACAGAAGATCCCCTAGGTGAATTGCGTTTCGTTGAGTCGGACTACGCCTGGATAACAACGCAGCTTATCAGTATCGCTGAGCGATTCTGTAAAGGGAGAATCGTCTCTACACTAGAGGGAGGCTATGACCTGGATGCTCTGGCCCGTAGTGTAGAAACGCATATGGGCACCCTGGTAAGGGATTCCTTAGCTTAAGTAACTCGCTATATCGAATTCATCAATCTGCGCCGGCAACAAATACTTTTGTGCATAATCTCGATAGACGCCAGACTCAAGAAAGAGCCGAAACAGTTCCGGGTCCAGGTGCTGATCCTTAACCATAAATGACATGATATTGATGCTCTCCGACAACTTTTTCGGCTTCTTGTAAGGCCTATCTGCTGCCGTCAGTGCCTCAAACACATCGGCTATCGCCATCACTTTCGCGGGGATTGACATCTCGTCCCCGGTCAGACGCTTAGGATATCCCGTACCGTCCATCTTTTCATGATGACCACCTGCAATCTCAGGTACCCGCTCCAGATGCTTCGGAAATGGGAGACTGTCCAGCATTACGATCGTCTGCACAATGTGATCGTTAATTTTGAACCTCTCTTCGTTTGTTAACGTCCCACGCGAGATACAAAGGTTGTACACCTCACCGAGGTTGTACTTGTACTCGGGAACTTCGACCTTGAAGCCGTAGATATTGTCCGGATCAGCCGAATGAGCCACAGCATTGTGCTCTATCATATGATCGGGCCGATCTGCGAGAAGCGGTTCTTGACAGGGCAATAGTGGCTCGGGTTGCTTTTTCTTTCGTTTAAGCTCTTCAAACGAGACCCCGGGACGGTCGCTAAGCGTGCGCGTCCAGGTTGTACCAGCAATTTTTTTCACTCGCGCTACAAGGTCATCCGCCATGGACTCGCCGCCCAGGTTACACTCGGTGATGAAATAGTAATCATCATCGATCTGAGCCAACGCCTTTTCCAACTCAGTTTTTAGGAATTCAGGCTCGCCTACACCGGCGATCAGTTTGGCCTGATACGCGACAGTTCGTTCAAGTTTTAACACCTCAAAGCGCATTCTGACCTCATGAATACGATCTGTAATCGTCTCAAGTTTGGTTGCTTTATCAACCACGTAATCAGGAGTGGTCACCTTACCGCAGTCATGCAGCCAAGCACCTATGTGCAACTCGTACCACTGCGCATCCGTCAGGTTAAAGTCAGTAAAAGGCCCGGAAGCTGTCTCACAGGCAGCTTGACTGAGCATCTTGGTCAGCTCCGGTACTCGCTCACAATGGCCGCCGGTATGGGGCGATTTGGCATCGACGGCACGAGCCATCAGAGTGATAAAGGCGTCCAGCAAGTTTTCCTGCGATTCAATCAACAAAGCATTATCCAAGGCCACGGCGGCTTGTGAGGCAAGGGCTTCAATCAAGGGCTGTATCTGCTTCGAAAAATCAATAACCTGACCGTCAGTTGCCATGGCATTTAACAACTGGAGTACGCCGATAACATCCCCCTGACTGTCCTTGAGGGGGACAGTCAGCACCGACCTGGTACGATAGTTGTTTCCCTCGTCAAACCGTTTAGTCCCCGAAAAGTCGAACTCCGTTGAATCATAAGCGTCCCTAAGGTTAAGAGTGTCTCCTGATAAAGCAGCACTGGCTACGATCTGCTGGTTATTGGGCGAACCATCTTCAAGATACATCTGTACCGCAGGGATAGTGATTTCCACACCGCTGGTTCCCCCCTGAACTACGTCCAGAGAATCCGTGTGCATAATTTCGAACTCGAGCGTGTCGTCTTTGGTTCGAATATAAAGCGTGCCACCATCAGCGTTACTGATATCTTTCGCTTCCAACAAGATGATTTCCATCAGTTTGTTAGTATCTTTCTCAACTGACAGTGCGATACCAATATCGATCAGTCTTCTAAATAACGCCAGGTCGGACGACATATATTACTCCTTAGTACCGGCTGCGAGAGCCCTACGCATTTTTTGTCGAAATACGCGATGGTAAGGACATCATAAAAGCTTTTCCGTGCTCTGTCATGAATGTACGTTCGGTCTCTTTTTGCTAAGCTTGGTTTCTCAAATTGAGAATTAATGTCATGGCTACAAAAATCCCGTTTATCTACGAATACGAGTACTCCTATGGTGCGCTGGAAGAACTGACACCACTCATTCGCCGCGTCACAGCGCCCAACCCCAGCGGTTTCACTTTTCATGGTACCGGCACCTATATTATCGGTCGGGGCAATGTGGCTGTCGTCGACCCCGGGCCGCTTATCGAAGAACACGTCAAAGCACTCGAAAACCTGCTTCAGGGAGAAACCGTCACTCACATATTGATTACCCACACCCACGCAGACCACTCGCCTGCGGCGGCTCCCTTAAAGAAAGTTTGGGGAACAAAAACCTACGGATACGGACCGCATGGCGCAGGTAAAATAGAGCCCGGCGCTCAAATCGAAGCAGGCGGCGACATGGAGTTCATCCCGGACGTTGAGGTTCGCGATGGCGATATTATTGAGGGGGATGGATGGACCGTCGAATGTGTCTACACACCCGGGCACACCTCGAACCACATCTGCTTTAGCCTTAAAGAAGAAAACGCCTTGTTCACCGGCGATCATGTAATGGGCTGGTCCACGAGTGTGATTGGTCCACCCGATGGCGATATGACAAACTACATTTCGAGCCTGGAAAAACTGCTACTGCGGGACGATGAAATCTACTGGCCTACCCATGGTACCTGCATCACTGATGTTAAAAACTTTGTCCAGGCATTCATTGACCATCGACTGGACAGGGAAAGACAGATCCTGACATGCCTGGGTGAGGGATATACAGACATAAAGAAAATGGTGCCTGTGATGTACACAGAAACTGACCCCGGACTTTACGGAGCCGCTGCAAGATCAGTACTCGCAGCAATGATCAGGATGATTGACACGGATCAGGTGAAGTGCGATTCACCTGCTCCGTCAGTCGACTCTGGTTTCAGTTTGTCCTAAAACCCCCTGCCATTTCGACGAACCACGACGGGGGTTCGTCGACTTTTTACAGGGCCTGCTCCGGGTTGCGGCGACAACATTGCGGCTACAACAAGCGCAAAGCTATAGCGCCGTCATAGCACCGTCATAGCACCGTCATAGCACCCCAAACCTTATCCGCGCCTTGAGAAGAGAAATAGCTTCCCACTATTTTTTGCCATTCACGTTCATTGCCGTACTCTTCACGCCAGTTCCACAAACGACGAGTGCGGTGATTAAGAGAATGTTCCAGCGTGTACCCCATGGCGCCATGCACTTGGTGCGCAATCTCTGTGCAAACTGATACCGCTTCACCGATTCTGGCTTTACCGATCGCAATATCCAATTCATTCAGGGCAGAAAACGAGCCAACCACCGCGTGGCTGGCCGTTTGGCTTGCAGCCACTTCGCCAGCAAGCGTCGCCAGCTGCTGCTGGATGGCCTGAAACTTTGATATCGGCTTGCCAAACTGCGAACGCTCCGTCGAATATTTGACCGTCATCTCCAGCACGGACTCGAGTGCACCGGACATCATTAAAGCGCGCAGTGCCGCTCCCATCAGCTTGATTCTTTCAGGTGTCTGACTGTCGATATTAAAGACGGACTCTGACGCCACTTTGGTGTTCACACTGACAGTATCGCGAGGCTCCCCTGCCACACTATTTTTCTCAATAATGTCGAAATCCGAGGCAGGCACTCTGCACAACTTTACCCCGTCAGTTCCCTTCGCAACCAGCACCACCTCCGCACTCCAACGAGCAAAAGCAACATCATTTGCAATACCACTGAGGGACAGGTCATCACTAAGATGAAACTTGCCCGAGGCAACCGTTACCGGACCCACGCCAATGGATTGACCCTGTTCGCTCAGCAGGAGACCTGCAATAAAGTGTTCCGCCAGCGGGACCGGCGCGGCAAATCTCGCGGCTTCCCTGATAACCAGCAGTGAGTCTTCCAGGTCCCCACCAGAACCGCCTGCCTCTACCTCTAACCCCGCCGCAGTGAGTCCCGTTTCTGTCAGGGCCTGCCAGAGACTTTCTGCGAAAGTTCCGGACTCTGACTTGTCGACGACGACTGGCGTACACAAGTCCGTCAGTAACCTGTTGAGGGTTTCACTAATTAACTGTTGTTGTTCATTCATACCGTATTACCTTAATCCCAGACCGCGAGCGATGACGCCTTTAAGAACTTCACGGGTGCCCCCTCTTAATGTGAAAGACGGCGCGTGAAGTATGCACTCGTTGAGTGTATCGACAAATCGCTGTGAACTATTTCCCGACACGGCCAAACGCACGATCTCCGGAACCATCCGCTCATAACTGTTCCCCAGGTCTTTAATCAGCGCGGCTTCTGTTAACGGTAACTTGCCTGCGCCCAGCATTCCGGCAACAGATATTGACATTCTTCGAAGAGTGATCAGGTGTGAAGCCAACCTGCCCAGCAATACGAGCTGTTCGTCACTGGGGTTCGACTCAATTTCACGCGCGAACTCAACAATTACCCTAAAAGCACTCAGGAATCGTTCGGGGCCACTTCTTTCGTACCCTAACTCACTCATGACCTGCTCCCAGCCGTTGCCGGGAGTACCCACCAACATGTCGTCTGGAATGAATACATCATCGAAAAAGACCTGGTTAAAATCTTCTTCCCCGGAAAGGTTCCTGATACCGGTCACAGTGACGTTCTTGTCGCTTAGGTCGACAACCAACTGGCTCATACCCGCGTGTCGATTCTCGGACGGCGGCTCGGTCCTAACCAGCGCTACCATATAATGATTGGTATGCGCGTAACTTGTCCAAATTTTACTGCCGTTTAGCAGCCAGCCACCCTCGGTTTTCGTGGCGCTGGTCCTGATTGATGCCAGATCAGACCCGCTATCTGGCTCGCTCATTCCAATAGAGAAGAAGTAGTCGCCGCTGATAATCTTTGGAAGAAACCGCTGCTTTTGCGCCTCCGTACCAAATTTCAACATCAGCGGTCCGGTTTGCCTATCGGCAATCCAGTGGCACCCAACGGGCGCACCTGCCGCTAGTAGCTCTTCCGTCACGACATAGCGTTCAAGGAAAGATTTGCCTGAACCACCATATTCTTTCGGCCAGGTCATACCAATCCAGCCCTGCGCGCCCAACTTCCGACTAAACTCCGCAGATTCACCTGCGTTAAAATCTGAATTGGGGAGTGTGCCGGGGTCGAGTTCCCTGGCCAAAAATTCTCGAACTTCCTGACGGATTGATTCAGCCTCGTCAGGAAGTTTGAAGGGCTCGAATGTCAAGCCTTGAAACATAGATTTTCTCTCTAAATAAACGCGTAAACTAACGCCTAACTGCGCATATTGCAACGCACGAAGGACCCCACTCGCATTGCCTTCCCGCTTGCTGATGTTGGTCACCGTCTCAGGCTTCCACGCCTTGCAAATGAACGTCTTTAGTCTTCTGCCGTCGCACAGTCGTGCTGCCAGATGATTGCACGGCAAGCTAGCCTACCTCATGCTCTTATTAGGCCTTGTACAGCAGCGTAAATTTGTCTGCAGGCTTAGGTTATAAAGAGATCATTCGTCATCACCAGACCGCGTTGTCTTTTTCTATCATTTCAAATAGTATCGTTTTCGGCTGTTCTACGACCCCAAAAAGGCCTAAATTTTGGATGAAGCAAGGCGGTATAAAAGCGAGTTACTCAGCGAGCAGTCACACCCGTGTAACATTATCAGCATGACGCCTACAGACTATTAGATTTAAACACGTCTCTATTAGCCGCCAGACGCCAGCCGTCGTCAAGTAAACTGTTTTCACCGAGACCATCGCTGCCTCAGGTCTATTGCTCCGCACACAAGGTTGTGTCTGAACGGTATTTGAACCAGCCTATTTGGATCAGAGAAATGACAGAAGAAGTTGTAAAGGACAGAAAAAAAGCACTGTTGCTATGGCACCACACAGATGGCTATCGCCGCGCCTTTGGGATGGCGATTCTTGCAATGGCGATCGCCTACGTCTTTATGTTTGGGGCACCCCTGCTGGCGGCTTTTTCAATCGACGCGATTCGGGCCGGTAAAGACTTTTCCCCGGACCCAGGCGCTATCCTGATTGCGCAACTTTTTTCCGGCAATGACCGTCCTGGGATGATGGCTTATTTGGTACTTGCCGCAGTTGGCACCCTATTGCTTACCGTGATTGCCGGTGGCTTTCTGTATTTGCGTGGCAGGTACATCGCATTCGCATCGGAAGGTATCGTCAGAAGGTTAAGGGACCGGCTTTTCGATCACATCGAGCATCTGCCTTCTACTTTTCACGACACCGCCGATACCGGGGACCTAGTACAACGCTGTACTTCTGACATGGAAACAATTCGGGTGTTCCTTTCCGGACAAGTCATTGAAATAAGCCGCGCCTTCCTCATGCTAATCGTTGTTCTTCCTATCCTTTTTGCTTTGGATGCTAGGATGGCGTGGCTATCTCTGGCAACCCTGCCGCTCCTGTTCGTCGCCGGGATCTTTTTCTTCCAACGGGTTAAGAAGGTTTTCGAGACCGTTGACGAGGCAGAAGCAGAACTCACAACGGTAATACAAGAGAACCTCACAGGTATTCGAGTCGTTCGTGCCTTTGCGCGACAGACGTTCGAAATAGAAAAATTTGCCGTCAAGAATAGAGCATTTCGTGACCACAATAATCGCCTGATTGGACTGATGGGAATTTACTACGGATTCAGCGATATCGTTTGCCTTGGACAGATTGGCCTACTGCTCATTGTTGGCGGCCTTTGGGTGATGGACGGCACATTGACCGTCGGGACACTGTTCGCATTTCTCACCTACGAAGGCATGATTATCTGGCCTATTCGTCATATGGGCAGGGTACTGACTGACTCTGGAAAGGCCATTATTTCAATCGGCAGGCTCGCGGAAATACTGTCGGAACCCATTGAGTCCCAGAACGAACTGACCCCCCCTACCCGACTCAGCGGACGAATCACATTTCGGAACGTATCATTTGCCTATGCAAACCCAAGGATTCTAAACAACCTGTCATTTACCATAGCGCCCGGTGAAACGCTGGCGCTACTCGGCCCACCTGGCTCAGGCAAATCAACGATTGCTCAGTTGCTGCTGCGTCTTTATGACTACCGAGACGGTTCCATCAGCCTGGATGATCAAGAACTGAGTACACTTAACCGAAAATACGTTAGATCTCAGATTAGTATCGTATTACAAGAACCCTTTCTTTATTCGAACACCATCGAGGGCAACCTGAAAATCGGCCGTCTTGACGCCACCTTCGAAGAAATCAAACAGGCAGCCATGGACGCCTGTATTCTTGATTCCATTGAAAGTTTTCCCCGCGGATTCGCCTCACAGGTTGGGGAGCGGGGCGTCACACTGTCCGGCGGTCAACGCCAGCGTATTGCTCTCGCAAGAGCGTTATTAAAAGCACCGCCAATTCTAATTTTAGATGATGCGCTTTCCGCCGTAGATACGGATACCGAATCAAAAATCCTGGGCGCACTAAAAAACAGGCGACACCAGCAGACGACAATTATCATTGCTCACCGGTTATCGACCGTCATGCATGCTGACAAAATCCTGATGCTGCACGACGGGGAGATAGTCCAGCGCGGCAATCACGATTCACTGTCTAGGGTTGACGGCGTTTATCAACGGCTCTGCGCGATCCAGGGGGCAATTCAGGATCAGATAGAGCTCGATGTTGTGGAGGTTCGAGACCATGACTGATGCGTACTTCGATGACGAAAACTTTAAGGACGGCTTCGACGACGACTCTTTTAACGCAGGAATGGATCTTCACCTATGGCGGAAGCTGCTTTCTTATGCCCTGCACTACCGCAAAGAAGTCATTATCCTTGCCGCCTGCGCTTTCTTTACTGCCATCGCAGAGATAGCCTTCCCACTGATTACCAAAGGGGTGATTGATACGGTCGCAGCAGATGGACTGGATGCAGACCTAAGTCAATATGCAGCCTTGTATGCTGCGTTCACTTTGCTGCTCGGCTTGTCGGTTAGCGGGTTTATTTGGTATGGCGGCAAGATTCGAACGCACGTTGCGCATGACATTAGAATGGACGGCTTCTGTAATCTACAGCGTCTGTCCTTTAGCTACTACGACTTTCGACCTGTTGGCTGGCTGATGGCAAGGATGACCTCGGATTGCGAACGACTTTCAAATATTCTGGCCTGGGGCATGCTCGACCTGGTCTGGGGCTGCACGATGATGTTTGGTATAGCCATCGCGATGCTCGTCATGGACCTCACGCTTGGGTTGATGGTGCTATCAGTGTTGCCAGTGCTTGCTTGGGTGAGCTTGAAGTTCCAACACAGGATACTGTCCAGCGCACGTATCGTGAGAAAGACCAATTCCAGAATTACCGGCACGTATAATGAAAGTATCATGGGCGTTCAGACCAGTAAGGCGTTCGTCAAGGAGGCCGAGAACCTGAAGAAATTTGGTGGTCTGACAGACCAAATGCACTCTGCATCTGTCACTAACCTGGTCCAGGCAGCATTGTACCTCCCGTTAGTCCTGATACTCGGGTCTGTCGCCATCGGGTTGGCGCTCGTATTTGGTGGCCTCGAAGTTGTCTGGGGAACCATAACCGCTGGCACCCTGGTGGCCTTCCTGACATATTCTCGACATTTCTTCGAGCCTATCGAACAACTTGCACACTGGTTCGCAGAGATGCAGATGGCACAGGCGTCTGCGGAACGAATCATGAGCTTAGTCATGGCTGAGTCTGAAATCAAAGATTCCGAGGAAGTCATCGAGGCGATGAAACGGGATAAAACAGCCAATGCCGCCATCGACGGCCACGCAGACCAGATAAACCGGATTGCCTTTGAAGACGTTTCATTTTCATACGGTGTGGGTGACCCGGTCCTCAACAATATTAACCTGGACATTTATCAGGGCGAAACGCTTGCCATCGTCGGATCAACCGGCGGCGGTAAATCAACACTAGTCAGCCTTTTGTGCCGTTTCTATGAGCCTACAACAGGGAAAATATCAATCGATGGCATCGACTATCGCAATCGCAGCCTACACTGGCTCCAATCCAACCTGGGCGTTGTCCTTCAGTCGTCCCACATATTTGGTGGTAGCGTTATCGACAACATTCGTTACGGCAAACTGAGCGCGACGGATGAGGACATTTTTCACGCGTCAAGGCGTGCCGGCGCACATGCCTTCATCGAGGCATTGGAGGACGGATACCAGACATCCGTGGGCGAAGGCGGTTCAAAGCTAAGCGCCGGCCAAAAACAACTGATCTCATTTGCCAGGGCTATCCTTGCTGATCCAAAGATACTGATCATGGATGAAGCTACTTCATCAATAGACACTGAAACAGAACAACAGATCCAGCAGGGCATGGATGCGCTGCTTTCCGGGCGTATCGCTGTGGTCATTGCGCACCGATTGTCAACCATACGAAGCGCAGACAGGATTCTGGTCATCGAACAGGGGGAAATCACCGAACAGGGGAACCACGAGGCGCTAATGAAGACGCAGGGACGCTACTACAAGCTGTACACCCAACAGAGTCTTTCCGAGTTTATAGACGAAGAAAACTATTGGCGCACTTGAGCCACTGATTTATGGTTCCGTCCCTGTCCATCAAACGATTTTACCCGTTAACATTTAACCCTTTAACCTCTAACCTGTTAATAAGGAGTGTTCGCTCATGAAAGTTAGCTACAAAACGCTTATCGAAGAAGCTGAAAAAAACATCGATTCCATCAGTGTCGATGAAGTTGCAGGGTTACTGCATGATGACACGGTCACCATCGTCGACATCAGGGATATCCGAGAACTTCAGCGGGAAGGAAAACTGCCCGGCGCCGTCCATGCGCCGCGCGGCATGCTCGAGTTCTGGGTTGATCCAGACAGTCCCTATCATCGCGAACTGTTCTCGGAAGAGAAAAGGTTTGTTTTTTATTGTGCCAGTGCGTGGCGGTCCGCGCTCGCGACACAAACTGTACAACAGATGGGAATGAGCAATGTCTGTCATATGAGCGGTGGGTTCACCGCCTGGAAAGAAGCCAAGCAACCGATAGAACCAGTGGAAAAGAAAAACTAATGCAACCCCTGCTCTGGGATTGCCCTTATCCGTCCCAACGATCACCGGTTTTCGCCCAAAATATTGTTGCATCGTCGCAACCGCTTGCGGTCGAAGCAGGCATATCTGCGCTGCGTCAGGGCGGCAATGCCGTTGATGCGGCAATTGCCACCGCAATCACACTCACGGTGGTGGAGCCTAACAATAATGGTATCGGCAGCGATGCCTTCGCATTGATCCATGACGGCAAGCAACTTCACGGCTTGAATGCTTCAGGGAGGTCCCCCGCTGGGTTCACTCCGGACCGCTTTTCAGGGCTTGATAAGATGCCAGTTTGGGGATGGGATGCCGTGACAGTTCCCGGCGCGGTATCGGCCTGGGTGGCTATGTCAGAAAGATTCGGAAAACTCCCTTTCGCTGACTTATTCAGCGACGCAGTACGCTACGCTCGGAATGGCTACCAGGTTGGCCCCAAATCAGGCGTTTTCTGGAAACATGCTGTCAATCGATATAAGAAATTTGATAGCTTTCTCGAAACATTTACCATCAACGGGCGTGCCCCCGAAATAGGTGAACTTATCCGCCTGCCCGATCATGCCCGGACCTTAGAGAAGATCGCGGCCACAAAAGGTGAAGCGTTCTACAAGGGTGAACTTGCAGCCGCCATCGCAGCAGATGCTGCCGCCCATAACGCCGCGATGACACTGAAAGATCTTGAAAATCACACCTGCAACTGGGTCGACCCTATCTCTATGTCTGCCTTCGACGCAGCATTGCATGAAATACCACCCAACGGCCAAGGGCTTATGGCACTTATTTCTCTGGGCATTCTTAAGCAGTGCCACAACAGCGATCTGGCACTTGATTCCGCAGACAGTGTGCACCTTCAGATAGAGGCGCAAAGAATTGCCTATGCCGAGGCTGAACGACATATTTCCGACATCACGCACATGCGCACATCGATCGATGCGCTATTGGATGAAAGCTACCTGAAAGAACGTGCGCAGAGCATCAACTTAACCTCGGCCAACCCGCACTCAACGGCATTAGGCGCCGCGCCGGATACCGTGTACCTTACTACCGCCGACGCTAGCGGCATGATGGTATCAATGATCCAGTCAAATTTCCGCGGTTTTGGATCCGGCATTGTTGTTCCCGGCACGGGCATCAGCCTCCAGAATCGAGGGTCGGGTTTTGTACTCGAAGATGGACACCCCAATCAGGTTGGTCCAGGAAAACGTCCCTATCACACGATTATTCCCGGCTTTATTACCCGCAATAATCAGCCATTTATGGGATTCGGAGTCATGGGTGGTCATATGCAGGCTCAGGGTCACCTGCAAATGATGCTACGAGTTGCGCACTTCAAACAGAACCCACAGGCGGCCTCGGACGCACCCCGCTGGTATGTCTTTGAAGATGGCCGGGTCGCCTTGGAGCGTGGCTTCGATCCGAAGGTTGCCAGCAATCTTGAAGCACGCGGCCACAATATTGTAAACGGCAGCCCAGAGTATCTATTTGGCGGCGCTCAGTTAATCATCAAAATGGAAGACGGCTATTGTGCCGGGTCGGATCACCGGAAAGAGGGACTCGCCTCCGGCTACTGACGGTGCTGGCGCACCTGGTTACGTCCGGCTAATTTAGCCTCGTAAAGCACCCTATCGGACCAACTAATAAGGTCCCTTGGCCTAACCTCGTCGTCTGGGAGGGCCGTTGCAACCCCGATACTCACGGTTACCTTCAATTCATACCCATCAGCTGAATAGGTAGCCTTCTCAATGACTTTCCTCAGTTTTTCGGCAAGAAACAGCGCGTTGTGCGTCGAGACATAGGGTAGGACAACCACAAACTCTTCACCCCCATAACGTGCAACCACGTCAGACGGTCGATTGAACGCCCGGTCTACTTCCTTTGCGATCGCAGCAAGGCATTGGTCTCCTACGAGATGCCCATAAGTATCGTTCACTCTTTTGAAATTATCGATATCCAATAAGAGCATAGAGATTTCATAACCCTGGCGTTTCGCCCGGCGCCACTCCTGCTCAAGGTTCTCATCAAAGTACCGACGATTGCGGATGCCGGTTAAGGCATCAATCGTATTCATTTCTTTCAGGATAGTGTGTGCTTCAGATAGTTTAGCCAGCGTGTCTTTCAATTCCTCAGTCCGAAGATCAACCTCTTGCTCTAACTGTTGCTTCTGCGCTTTTTGCTCGTCAAGCAACGCTCTGTTTTCCATTGCGACCGAGGCCTGCGACGCAAGCGCTTCTATTAACGGAATGATGTCCTCCGGAAACGGGACAAAGTTTCCCTCGCTATCAGTCGCATTCAGTAACTGTAGTACGCCCAATGACTCATCAGACATCGTTTTAAGGGGCACCGTGAGAAGAGAGGTTGTTGGGTATTCCAGCAGTTTGCTGAATGTTTTGGGGCCAGAAAAACCTAACGATTCAGTGCGAACAGCATCACCTACCGTGATTGTCTCGCCACGATGTGCAACGCTACTACAAATATTATTGAGATTGGGTGAACCATCTTCGTTATACAGCGGAATATCGGGAAGATGCATGGGTTTTGGGACGCGGTTTGGGCTTGGAGCACCTTTCTGCGAACCCAACAATACGATCGCAAACTTTAGATGGGTTTTATCTGACGCGAGATAGATTGTTCCCGCATCCGCGCTCGCCAAAGATTTTGCTTCCTGCAAAATATGCTTCAACAGGCTATCAAGGTTTCTCTCTGCAGACAGCGCCTTGCCAATCTCAATCAGCCTCAAATACGCATTATCTAGGGTCTGTTCGCTCAACCTCAATTCCTTAGTTCGATATTGGTAACCTTCTAAACCAGATTAACCCCGGCATCTCTGCTCCTCTGGAAGTTTAATCCTTGGCACTTTAGTCCTTGGCACCTTTGGCCTTTTAACGGCGTGACTAATTCCTTGTTTTGACTAACTCAGTTTTGACTAACTCAGTTTTGACTAACTCAGTTTTGACTAACTCAGTTTTAACGAATTCTAAGTTTTAACGAATTCTAAGTTTTAACTAATTTTAAGTCCTAACTAATCCTTTGCGCTACAGGTAGCGGATCACCGAGGAGACCACTATGGCCTTCGCATGACTTGAGTATCGCCTTTTTTGACTCGATTTAAAACACATCGCTTCTCTGTGAACCGAATGACATTACGGCGCCTGAACGGGCATTTCTGGTCGATCAAGGAAATACAGGCTCAGTTCCGGAACGTAAGTAATAAGCACCAAAGCAACCAGCAACACCAGCATAAAAGGAATGGTCGCCTGGTATAGTTCAGTGATCGGTTTCTTGAAACGATAACTGGCAATAAAGAGGTTCATACCGATAGGCGGTGTGAAATACCCAATCTGCATATTGGCCAGAAAAATGATGCCCAGGTGCACCGGGTCTACCCCAAAACGGAGTGCCAGGGGCACGATCAGCGGAATCATGATCACCAGCGCAGAGAAGATATCCAATATCGCCCCCAGCGCCAGCAGAATCAGGTTCAACAAAATCAGAAAAGTGAACTTGCTTTCGATGAACGTCCTGATCCATTCAAACAATGACTGAGGAACCTCGGCATCCACCAGAAAGTTGGTGAACGCTAAAGATACTCCGAGAATCAACAGGATTCCACCAACCATTACCATCGCCTCTCGAATGACTTTAGGCAATTCTTTTACCGGCACTTCCCTGTGAATAAATACCTCTACAATCACGACATAAAATGCCGTCACGGCCGCAGCCTCTGAAACAGCAAAAAATCCCGAGTAGATGCCGCCCAGAACGATCACCGGTAACGGAGCCTCCCACTTCATCTCCTTCAGGGATCTCCACGCCACCCCGCGATCAAAAGGCGTTGCCTCCAGTCGATCGTGCCTGGTCGTCCAGATACTGTAGATGGTTAACAGAACAATCATCAACAGCGCCGGGACAATCCCCGCAATAAACAATTCCTGGATAGTAAAAGGATTCGGAAGGTTCATCTGCTGAACGATGACGCCGTACAAAATGAGGGGTAGCGAAGGGGCCAACAGCAACCCAAGACTACCAGAAGTTGTTACAAGCCCAAGTGAAAACCTTTCGCGGTAACCACCTTCGACCAACGCAGGCAACAACAGCGCACCAACGGCAACAATAGTGACGCCTGATGCTCCGGTAAAGGCCGTAAAGAACGCACAGGTGATAAAGGAAACAACTGCAAGCCCTCCAGGCATCCAGCCAAGGAATGAGGCAGTTACTTTTACCAGACGCGTCGACAGTTGGCTTTCTGCCAAAATGTAACCAGCAAAGGTAAATAGCGGTAGCGCCAACAATAGCGGAGTATCAACCAGCCGATAGATTTCAATGGGAATGACGGTCAGTGGGATGTCGGACAGATAAAACCCCAACATGGCCGCAGCGAGAATAACCGTAAACAATGGCGTCCCAAAGAGTGCGAGCAGCGCAACAATGGCAGATCCTAGAATGCCCAACTATTGCTCCCTCACGAACGCTGAATACAAGAACCGTAACGCCATCACACCGAACCCGATCGGCATAATTGACTGGCAGAACCAAACAGGCACTTCGGCAAAGGCAATGGCCCCATCCTCGTATTCATAACTGATAAACACGACCGAGTGGTATGCCGCGATAGCACAAAGAACAGCCGCGAATAATAATGAAACTATCTGAAGCGGCACAAAATATGAGGAGGGTAGAAGTCGAGACAAAAGGTCAATGCTAATGTGGTTTCTGTCCCGAGTCGCGACCATGGCGCCAAGGATAGCAACCCACAATACCAGTATCCGAAGAAACGATTCCGCCCACAGCAAGCCACTGTCAAACACGTTACGAAGCACAATCTGGGTAAGCGCCATCACCAGCATGCTCACTAGCGCCAGCACAAGCGCCCCATCTTCCAGCCTATGAAGGCCAGACCTTACCGCCAGGAGATTTTTTCTAAGAGCAGCCATTGCCCCCCCATTTTCGTATCTTAATCAGACGCTGAAGGCGAACCATCCCGGTACTTTTGGAGATTAGCGAGATATAGCCTAACGGCTTCCGGAGTGATTTTTCCCGATCCAATGAGCTTTTCAATTGACGCATCAGCCACTGCCCGCCATTCGTCGATATTGTCAGGGTCAATCGGTTTGATGCCAATTGACTTTAAAGCCTGATAGGCCTTCTCGTTGTCTACACGGTTTTCAGACTCCATTTCCAGAAACATCGAATCCACGACTTTACGCACTACCCGCTTATCGTCATCGGAGATTCGTTGATAAGCCTTGCTATCCATTGCCAGCATTGAGTAGATGTAAACCAATGGTAGATCTGTCATATACGACACGTGGTTATGCCATTGGAGCGCTAGCGCAACTGCTGGGGGTGCCATAACAGCATCTATCAGCCCCGTTTGAAGGCCCGCGAGGACGTCTGTGATACCAAGCGGTATCGGGCTAACGTCAAACGATTTAATGAGTTCGGCGGCAATAGGATCGTTATCAGGGATCCATGCTTTTAGGCCTTTAAGATCCGCCACTGTTCTTACCGGTTCCTGGGTGAGCAGATACGCAAAACCGGTTTCCGAAAACGCAAAGGTCACAATACCCGCTTCCGCCAGTCCGTCGGCGATCATCTGGTCCATCTCTTTGCGAATATAATCGACTTCTTCATAGGACTGAAACTGCAAGGGTAAATTGTAAATCTGCAGATCAGGAAAAAATCGAGTTAACGATCCCGCTGCCAGCGCACCCCCATGTAGTTGCCCGATCCGCATTTTACGGAGTACCGTTTGATCATCACCCTGAACCCCACCCGGGTAGATTTTGAATTTTACGCGACCATCCGTCGCCGATTCTATTTCCTTTACACCGGCACGAAGCTTCTTCATCCATGAAAGACCATCAGGCGATATCGTGGCGATTTTGTATGTGGCGGCTGTAGCAGCATTCAAATGTAGCAAGCATGCAAAAAAGAACAGGGCCAGAACGGACTTGTTAATCATCTTCTATCCTTAAAAATAATCGTTCGAGGAAGCCAACAAATCGGCAGCTCGCTCTTGGGCAATTCGATTAGTGAGCGTCATCCCTTCAACCACAGGGTCTGCCGAAAGGACTTCGTTAAGCAGCCTGTCATGAAGTTCCTGGTCAAACACCAAACGGGCATATTGCTGGGCGTAGATAACTTTCGTCATCAAATAAGCTTCGTTAATATCGATGGCCTTGTCAAAGTGTGCCCTTCCCTTCTCGGGTTTACCTCCCATTGAAGCCGGTAACAGCGTTTCCATTCCACCCATGTACAAGTGAGGTCCGCCATTCTCATGATATTCGTCCAACTCAATCACCCGCTCCATTAAAAGCTTCGCTCTGCTGAGTTCAGCAATAACAGCCCAGTCATCGCTGTTCGCCTGAAGTCTGCCAACCCAGGCAACACCCAAAGAATAAGCAACGGGGACATCACCAACCTTAAGTGAACCGACCGTCTGTTCAAAGTTCGCATAGCGTTGCTGGCGAGCGTCGCAAAGAGGAGATTTTGAAACACAGGCAGCGTGCTCTACGTAGCGCATGCTTTTGTCGCTGAAGCGTTTTATCCGCGCCTCGTCATCCAACAAGGCTGAAAAAGCGCCATTGAGGTTCGATGCAGCCAGCAAAAGCTCTACTGAATCAGGGCTGCTACGAAGAAAACTGTCCATCAGCAGCAGATAAGCCGGGACGCCTTCCCTTACGGTATCAATGTCTTCGCTGTTAAGTATGCTACCCGCTAAATCATCAGCCATCTGAGACGTGATCCCTGAGATCAGGTTTGCGCAACCACTAGCCAGTAAAATGCCACTGACCAAAAACAGACCGGGCAATCGACTAAAAATTCTTTTCATACTGAACATTATTTTACTACCGAACATTTTTAGGACCGAACATTTTCAGGAACGAACATTTTTTAGGAACTAACATTTTTTAGGAACTAACATTTTTTAGGAACTAACATTTTGCAGCAACGAACATTGTCTTTGCTACCAAATATTGTTTTCGCCCCTAGCCGAATGACCGATTCTAGCGGTTTTGATCTTCTGGGGTAATACCAGTCACCCATTTCCACCAAAGAAAGGGTTTGCTTGTTTCTCAAAGGCGAGTGAAGTTGATGGACCATGACCTGTAATGACCAGGGCATCATCAGCAAGTCTGAACAAGCGATCTGTAATCGAGCGCTCAATGGCTTCAAAACTGCCGCCGGGTAAATCAGTCCTACCTATACCCAACTGGAAAAGGGTATCGCCAGCGATCAACACATCATGATTCTCAAACCAGAAGCTAATCGAACCCGGCGTGTGGCCCGGTGTATGAATGGCAACCCCACCACAACAGCCTAACGCCGAATCATCTTTCAGCCAAACATCCGGCTCCGGCGTGGGCGTATAATCAAGACCATATTTTTGACACTGGTCTTCCAATGCGTCCCATAGGAATTTGTCACCCTGGTGCAGTAAAAGCGGCGCGCCAGTGCGATTCTTGATTTCGGCTGACGCCAGGATGTGATCAAGGTGGGCGTGCGTGTGAATGATGCCTTTTACCGTCAGCCCGTGCTGATCAACAATCGCCATGATCTTGTCTGGATCACCACCGGGATCAATAATTAGACAAGTCTTCGCAATTGGATCACCTATAATTGCGCAGTTACACTGCAAAGGACCCACCGGAAATGACTCAAAAATCACATCACCCCTAACCTCAGGCACGCTAAATGGCATATCAATACTCCGGCTGGAACCTTTTCTGTGTAGTGCTACAATTTACCACGCTACACTGTAACTTCCAGAGAACAACAACAAAACATCGATGGTTCAGTCTTTAATTTTTCGAGTCATTGCAATTCTTTATATTGCATTCGTTTTCCTAACGTCAGCTTTCTTTTTTGTGATTGCCCTGGCGATTTGGCTGGCGACTGTACTTTTTGATAAACGTCTTTGGCTTTTACACCGATTCACCTGTCTTTGGGCAAGTTTATATATCTGGCTTATGCCACCGTGGTCAGTTTCAATACAAGGCAAAGAGCATATTGATGCGAACGAAACCTACATCATCGTGTCGAACCATCAATCGTTAGTCGATATTCTTGTCGCATTCACGCTTTTTACACATTTTAAATGGGTCTCTAAAACTGAGCTATTCAAAATCCCACTGATCGGGTGGAACATGTCGCTCAACCGATACATAAGGCTTAGGCGTGGCAGCAACAAAAGCGTCAAAACGATGTACAAAGCCTGCGAAAAACATTTGAAACAAGGTAGTTCTATCTACCTATTTCCCGAGGGAACAAGATCCGAGTCCGGCGAGATGAGAAAATTTAAAGAAGGTGCCTTTGTACTCGCCAAACGACTGCAAAAACCAATCCTGCCGATCGTTATCAATGGTTCAAAAACAGCCCTGCCTAAGAATAGCTTTAACTTTCACGGTGAAACCCATATCGAAGTAACAGTACTACCCCCCATTTTTCCCGAATCTTTCGGGGAAGACAGTGCCAAGGAACTGGCAACACAAGTGCAACAGCAGATCAAACAATTGGTTATCCTGGACTGAGTCCTTAGGCTTTAAAAACACCTCGGCATGTTGGAAAGTCATCACACACCTAGGAAATGCTACCAAAACGCTTGCCCTTATTCGCTTTGCGGATCGTCATGGGACCCCGGCAACTGGGGCACGCCTTAACGTCACTAGTTGCCAATATCGGATCAAGTTGATGCCGCATTTGATGTTCAGAAATATTCTTGTTGACTGGGAATTCCAATAAAGGCAAGCCGATATCAACGAAAACACGTTTAACATGATCGACGCCCTGTCGCTCGGCAGCCCCTGTATCCCTGTGTTGTACAGCGCAGATAGCCGCGAGTGTGGTGGCATCACAAAGCAGGTAATGCCCTCTTATCGCGGTTAGATTCGAGGACTCTGCGGTGTCATTTTGTACAAATTCGAACAAGGGCACCTGTAACAGCACCCACACACCTTTTGGCGCAACTTTCCCTAGCAACACCAGCATCTTGAGCGTTATTTCATCAAATGGGTGACTTTTAAGGCGGTGAAGTAGGGCCGCGGGCGCGTCAGCGACAGTCAGGCTGTCTGGATGGACTCCGGCACGGGTTCCAGGGCTATCCTTTTTTGAGTTCGGCAGTGGCTGGGACTATTGCCGCGAGAGTCTTAGCCCGAGTAATTATAGGATCAGGCTTTTTAAGATCCCCGTGCATCTGCCTGAAAGTTTAAAAGTTTGAAACCCCACCATGCCAGATCCAAAAAACAAAGCCACTTCACGCTTCCGGAGGTACCGGAGCAAAAATACAAATCCAACAAAGAAAACAAAGAACAAGAAAAAAACTTTCATAGGCTTGGAGTATACCCATCCTCCCCGTAGTATTTGTGGTTTGAAAAACCGAGAATTCCAATGACCGACATCGTACTCACCGAAACCAACGCGGGTGTTACCACCGTCACCCTAAATCGCCCTGAACACCTGAACGCACTGTCTGTCGACCTTCGGCAAAAGTTAGGTGAAGTGTTCATCAAGCTAAAAACCGATTCTGACACCCTGGTAATCATACTCACGGGCAACGGCCGGGCATTTACAGCGGGTCTGGACCTAAAGGAACTTGGTCAAAAGGGGATGAATACGTCCTCCTCCGGAAACGAGACGGTTGACCTGCAAAAAGCGATTCGTGAAGTCGGCAAGCCAGTTATTGGTGCCATTAATGGTTTTGCGATCACCGGTGGGTTCGAACTGGCACTCGCCTGCGACATCCTGATTGCCTCCACTGAGGCGAAATTCGCCGATACGCATGTCCGGATGGGCGTGGTACCCGGCTGGGGGCTTTCCCAACGCCTGTCAAGACTGATCGGCGCCTCTCGCGCAAAACAACTCAGTTTTACGGGCAACTACCTGACGGCTGAAACTGCCGAGCGATGGGGATTGGTCAACGAGGTTCTGGAACCGGACGAACTACTCAATTACTGCCAGAAACTGGCCAAAGACATTACCTCCGTAAACCAGGACACACTAAAAGAAGTTCACAGGCTGATCGATTACGGTTGGGAACATACACTGGCTGAAGGTGTCGATGAGGAACGCCGCACCAGTCGCGGCAAGAACCGCGACATTGAGGCCGACACCCTTGAACAGAACAGACTCAACGTCCAATCAAGGGGAAGAACACTAAACTCATAACGGTGCGATTAGCACCTGCACGGACTAACCTCGGTTAGAACCCAGGCCCTGCAAGTGCGTGTGCTCGTTAAGCGTAATAATTGATCGCTCACCGGAGCTCGCCCCCATATACCTACTGATACTCGTGTAATTGGGGTTAAAGAACATCTTGGGCGCCAACCCCATGACATGCGCCGTCCAAGCGTTGACCACACCCCCATGACAAGTTACCGCGACGGTTTTCCCTCGGTGCTGGTCTATGATTTCATTCAGGGTTGCTATGACCTTAAGACAAAATTTTTGAAAGTTAACATCGTCAGTCTCGCCACGCATTAGACGCAACCAACGCGCATAGTCAGTTTTTTTCAGGTCTTCCACTGGAATGTAGTGGTCTGCATTTCTATCATATTCCGCAACACCATCCTTAATTCCTGGCTCCAACCCTTTTAGCGCAGCAAGGGGCGCTGCTGTCTGCACCGCGCGTTGCATTGGGCTCGAATACAGGTGATCTATGTGCTCGTCCTCCAGCCAGTTTGCCATCCTCTGGGCCTGCTCATGCCCGATGTCAGACAATGGTGGGTCAGCTGGCGTACCGTCTTCAGTTTTAACCCGTAATGGCAGGCCGTGACGTATCAGGATTAATTCCATGTGGTTCTCATCGGTAATTCAAATGTGTTGGCTGTTTAGTGCGCTTATTAACTCAAAGGTGGGTGCCCAGTCTTCGGCAGATTCATAGCTTCTGCCGACAATCACGCGAGTCACCCCTGCGGCTTCATACTGTGAAATCATTTCTCTTGCTCGATCTAGGTCACTCTCCGGCAGGGACGCAAACATAACCACTTCCCCCGATTTACCCAGCAACGCTTCAGACCGTTCACGATATTGCCGAATCTGGGGAGCGATTCTATCCAGACGTCCCATTGGCAACCAACCGTCGCCATACTTTAGCGCTCGGTCAATCGCATGCGGCGCCGATCCACCTATATAAATAGGTGGTCTCGCTGGTCTTGGCTTAAACACGAAGGACTGGCCGTTTGCGGTAACAATATCGTTGTCAAAACACTCGTGAAGAAACGCCAGGGTTTCATCTGAGAGTCGTCCTCGCTGGTGCCTATCAATTCCCAACGCCCGAAACTCCGGGTCCATCCAACCTATACCAACCCCAAGCAAAAGGCGCTCACCGGACAACTCCTGGATAGTGGCGATTGCTTTGGCGGTAGGTAGCTTGGGACGATAAGGAAGAATTAGAACACTGGTGCCAATCTTGATTGACTGTGTTTGCCCCGCCATCCATGCGAGCGACGTCAGTGGGTCTAGGTATCGTCCCCCTGAACCTTCGGCATCATCGGGCGGTATAGCAATATGGTCGACGATCCATGCTGATTCTACACCAGCATCTTCGGCTTGCTTAAGGATCCTTGTCATCGTGTTACGGGACGACTGAGGCCCCATAACCCTGACGTTGATGCCGATTTTCATGGCATCGACGGCTCTAGCCAGCGGCGATAGAGACGTTGAAGACGCCTGCCTGTCGAGCGGAATCCATTACCTGTATCATAGTATTCGTTGTGCTTTCCGGATGAGGCTGAACGACAACCGGTGCGTCCGGGTTTTCAGCATGTAATCTTTCAATGTTCGCCCTGACTGAACGAAAATCAATATCCCTGCCCCTGATTCGAATTCGATCTCGGCTGGTGATTTGCACCACGATGCTTTGCTTATCCGCGTCCTTAACATTCTGGTTTTTATCAGGGCTGTTAACATCTAGACCAATTTCTTTGACGAATGTCGCTGTCACAATAAAGAATATCAACATGATGAACACAACGTCCAACATAGGGGTCAGGTCTATCTCACTATCTTCTTGATACTTTGGGGCTAGTACTCTTCGCACTGTCTTACTCCAGATTGATTGCTTCTAAGTCAACTCGCGGGAGAAGCATACTAGGACTTTTATTGGACGTCTACTTTGCGTTCAGAAAATGCCGTTCACAAAAGATTCTAGGCGTTGATAACCTTGGAAACTGTTGTGTAATGCAGTCCTAGATGGTCGCCAATTTGCATGAGAGTATAGCCGAAATCTACATGCGCCGTCTTCATCAGCTCATTGCGCTCACTACGAGTCTTGTCATCAACCTTCTTGAACAGGCTATTCAAACTGCGACGCCTTTTGACCGATTTCGGCCCCCTTTTTACAAGAACCTCACCCTGGAGAATTGGCTGCATTTTGCTCAAAAACTGATTACTGCCAAGTAGCACCTGTTTTGTGCGGTGTTCCAAAGGGGACGCCTCCTTGGCGCCGGCCTTAACATAATCCCTGTATTTTCGCTGCGCCGCTTTTTCGCGTTTGCCGAAGTGATTCAAGACATCAGCCATGTAAAGGAAGGAAGGCGCCTTCACCTGACCCGCTAACGCCCGATAACTGCTCCACTTATAGGCTGAAAAGTTTGACGCTTTTTTTATTCTGCTTGGATTGGTAACAACATGTCGACAGACTGGCAGCAGATAACTTTTCTTTTCCAGTAAAATACTCTTAAAACGACCATGAAAAATAGGCCCTTCCTGTGCATGTCGGCGGTTTACATGCTGGGTGTAAACGCCGTTTAACTGGCGCATACCTTTAGACAAGTTTGCCTCGGGAACTTCAACCACCAGGTGATAGTGGTCATCCATCAACACATAGCTATGGATCAACCAACCGAATCGGATTACAACATTATCAAGAACGTTAAGAAATGCGCCTCTATCATCCGCATCATCGAACACAACTTGGCCTTCTCTGCCTTTACTCGTGACTCGATACACCGCACCGGGAAATTCTATACGTACAGGTCTGGACATAAACTCTGTCTTAGGGATTATTTAATAAGGTTGTTATTGCTTAAGGATCTAAACTAATACCAAACAGGTTCGAGATCAATACAAAACCAATACAAAATCAATACAAAATCAATACAAAATCAACACAAAGTCATTAGAAAACGAACCTACGCATCAAGCGCTAGAATGAGTGAAGCAAAAATTAAATCGCCACACCCTTTACCCGCACGTCTGGTTTCCAACAGTTTTTCCGGATTTTCACGATGAACACGAGCTTGACGTTGACATAGATACATGGGTAACTTGCTTATCACTGACACTATTTTCTACTACATTTTTAACGGAGGAAGCCAGCCATGGCAGTTGATAAATTTCCGGTCGAATCAGGGCACGTAATGATGTTTGCACGATCGATCGGTGACGCGAATGAAATCTATTACGATGAAGACTACGCAAAGTCTACAGACCAAGGTGCCATCATAGCGCCACCAACGTTCGTTCAATCAAGCGCGCAGTTCGACCCTGATTATTTTCTGCGTCCCAAGATCGGCGAGGAGTGGTTCGGTTCAGCGAAGGGGCCAACCGGAATCACCAAAAAGAAGGAAGGCGGCGGTGGCGGTGGCGGTGGCGGCCTTCATGCAGAACAACACTATGTTTATCACCGACCATTAACAGTGGGAGACGTACTGACAGCTGAAAACAAACCAGGGAAAAGTTGGGAAAAGGAAGGACGTCGAGGCGGAAAACTGATGTTTAATGAAACTGTTACGGAGTACCGCGACCAAAACGGCGAACTCGTGATAACAGCAACTGGCGTAGGTGTCAGAACAGAACGTCCAGCCACCTCAGGCGACAAGTAAGGAGTCATTCCAATGGCACTAAAAGCAAGTGAAGTTAAAGTAGGTGACACTTATCAGGAAGAGGTTTGCGACAACCTATCAAGAACCCAGATCGTGCAATACGCAGGAGCTTCCGGTGACTATAACCCACTACATAGCGATGAAATTTTTACGACAGAGATCGCCGGATATCCCTCCGTCTTTGCGCACGGCATGCTTTCTATGGGTATGACGGGCCGCATGTTGACTAATTACGTCGGTGATGGGCGGCTAACCTATTATGGCGTGCGATTTACATCTCAGGTTTTCCCGGGTGCAACACTCACTGCCAAGGCAACCGTCACCGAGATTAGAGAAGAAAATGGTGACACCATTGCCGACATCGACGTTTCAACTACTGACGCGGAAGGTGTCGAAGTTATCAAGGGTAAGGCCTCCGCAAAGCTTGATCCATAAGATGTAGCCAACGCTGCAACAATGGCGCCGACTTAGTGTCGGCCCCCTTGTTGCAGCTTTGCATCGACGTCGAACTATTTCCATCAACACCTGGCTAAGCCCATCACAGCAGAACTGCTCTCATAAAAATCGAACTACTCTCATAAAAACCGAACTACTCCCATAAAAATCGAACTACAATGCTTCCAGAGCATCCAAAACTATGCCCGGTGTCAATATCTGCGGTAGCACCGTCGCTCGGGGCGAATCTTTCGCGTACAACAGGTATAGCGGCACGCCGGTTCTTCCATATTCCTGCAGCGCCGCCGTAATACCGGGGTCTTCGTTGGTCCAGTCACCCTTGAGATAAGTTATGGCGTTGTCTTTAAACGCTAGTTTAACGGAATCAACATCAAGTGCATTGAGCTCATTGACTTTACAGGTAATGCACCAGGCCGCAGTGAAGTTCACGAAAACCGGACCTTCCTTTCGGGCAAGCGCCAATGCTTCCCTGGAATAGACACCAATTTCACCCTCGGCAGCCTCCAAAGAAGACCGCACCACCTTGGTTTCCTGCGTTGCACCAATATAGATGGCGGCAGAGAAGAGCAGCAACGCAGACAATTTGACGATGACGCCGTTAGATTGGTTTAGCAGCCAGAGCGCGAATGCAATCAGTAAAGCGCCTGAAAGGACCTGCATCATGGCGTCAGGACCCGCCTGCATACCCAGCACCCACAACAACCAGACTGCTGAGGCAAACATAGGGAACGCTAACAACTGTTTCATGACGACCATCCACTGGCCCGGTCTAGGCAGCTTCGCCAGTAAACCTGGTGCATAGCAAAGCATCACGTAGGGAAGCGCCATACCCAAACCAAGCGAGGCAAATACCAAAACACCCGTCGCGGGGTCCTGAATCAGGGCATACCCCACCGCGGCGCCCATAAACGGTGCGGTACAGGGCGCTGCAACGATGGTCGCCAGCACGCCGGTCGAAACAGAACCCATATATCCTCCCGAACTGCTGCCACTGCTACCTAAAGACATCAACGTGCCGCCGATCTCGAACACACCCATCAGGTTTAAACCAATTGCCAGAAACAAATAAGCAACCATGGCGACCACAATGGGCGATTGCAGTTGAAAGCCCCAGCCTATTGCTTCCCCCCCGGCCCGCAGACTAATCAGAAGCACCGCGATCGCGACAAAACTGGCAACAACGCCCCCTGCGTAAGCAAGACCGTGTAAACGAATAGAACCCCCATCATGATGAGATTCGACCAATGAAAGAATCTTGATGGACAGCACCGGAAACACACAGGGCATAAGGTTCAATATCAGACCGCCTAGAAAAGCAAAAAACAACGCCGCGAGCAGTCCTGTTTCAGCCAACGCATGATTTTCTCCTGAAATCGCAGCGCCAGGGGGGGCAACAAAACCATTCATCCTGAACTCAAAACTCGACACTATCCCTTCACCGACGGCCTCATGAATCACGATGACACCGGACAGATCTGCCGTATCCTCATCAAAATCGTAACCAGGCTCTAGTGTGAGGACCAGCCCCTCATCCGACATCGAGAATAGCTGCCTGGCCGGGTTATCTATTAATTCTTTCGCAAACGGGAAATATTCAACGGCGTCAATACGATTTCCCTGTACAGCGGGTAATCCCACCGTTAACCGAATCTTGTCACCATCAACCTGAAAACTACTTGTCACATCGATAGGCACCGGTACTCTTGCCCGCGCCGCATAAATAATCTCGGACCCCGCGTCGTCAACTATTGTTAGTCCTGTAGGAATGGACAGCGTGACTTCGACTTTTTCTGGAATACAGATATCAGCGCACACGAGCACCCTGCCGTTCCCCTTAACTTCAACGACTTCGGCGGTATAATCCGCTGATACAGAAATGGAGAAAGGCATTAGTACTTCGTTATGATAGCCGTAGTTCATTAACGGCCCGTAAGGAATACGCTCCGGGTACGGAAATTTGAACGCACTGATGAGCACGCCCTCGGGTGCAGTCCATTCAATATCTGGTGCTGCGCCGGAATCCCCCGGATTCGTCCAGTAGGTATGCCACTCGTCATCAATAACCTGTCGAAACACGACATCGAACGAATCACCCGGCGCAATACTCGTGACCGCTGCTACCAGGTCGACACGAACATGCGGTTCCGGTTGGGCGTTTACAGCAGACACTGCCAATAAGCTGCCAAGCAGCAGCAACGTCATTTTCACTCGGATACTCATGGTCTCATTCCCCAGGTCACTGGACCTTTCAATTCTTCTAGTAATGTTTCAATCCAGTCGGCCCATCGACACAACTTGGCGCGGGTTTCCCTAGGATCAATCAATTCGTGAACGGCAAAACTCTCCATCATAGGAAAAGGAGATCGGTTCTTCATCAACATTTGTTCCAATTCCCTCCGTTTCTCATCCGGATCGTCCGCCGCCGCAATTTCACGGTGGAAAGCTACGGCCACGCCACCCTCTACCGGCAATGCACCCATTTCATGGGAAGGCCAAGAGAGTTTATAGGTATTTGGCGCAAAGTGCGCCGCCGATGCGACGCCAAAAGACTTATGCACCGCAATTGTTGCCCAGGGAACAGTTGATTGCACCGCCGCGGCCACGGCACTCATGCCATAACGAATGCAGGCGGCTTGCTCTGAGTCCGGGCCAATCATAAACCCCGGCTCATCTAAAAAGTTAATGATCGGCAGATGAAATGTGTCGCACAATTCCATCATCCGCTTGGCCTTCTGGGAGCCCTCTGCGGTCATCGCGCCCGCAAAGTGGCGACAATCGTTGGCTATCACCCCCACGGCCAAACCGTTTAAGCGCGCCAGGCCAATAATCTGACCGTGACCATAATTGGGGGCTATTTCAAAGAAAGACTCCAGGTCCAGCACGTGCCGGATCACCTCACGCATTTCAAACGGAATCCGGCCGTCCCTTGGAACAATATTCATTAAGGCTTCATCGGCTCGGTTCGGGTTGTCGCTGCAATCGAGTCGCTTCGACAATTGCCAGACATTCTGAGGCAGGTAACTCAGAAACTGACGCATCTGCGCCAACGCTCCTTCCTCAGTCTCAGCGACGTTATCAACAATGCCGCTGCGGGTATGGATCTTCCAACCGCCAAGTTCCTCTTTTGTTAGAGACACCCCAAGCGCCCGCTTTACCAGTGCAGGCCCTCCAACCATAACTTGGGAAGTTTCCTTCACCATGACCGAGAAATGGGACGCCACTAGCCTGCCCGCCGGAAAACCTGCGACCGGACCCATTGCACCAGACACAACAGGGACTTCATTCATCGCCTGGGCAATAATCTTGAACCTAGGCTCGGCATACACAGGAGAACCAACAGTCGTGGGCCTAGCACCAGCGGATCCGGCGACGCTTCCACCACCGCCTTCAAGCATTCGCACTAGCGGGACCTTGAACTGCACCGCCAATTCTTCGGCATAGACACTTTTTCGCAGACCTGCACCGTTCGGAGAGCCTCCCTTTAGGGTAAAATCTTCGCCACCAACGACCACTCGCTGACCGCCAATTGAACCAAACCCCACGACATAGTTGGCGGGAGAGAAGTCTTTGATCTCGCCGCTGTCATCTTTCTCAGCAAACCCTGCACCTTCGCCATGCTCCTCAAAGGAGTTGGGTGCGACCAGTGCATCAATGCGCTCACGAATAGTGAGCCGACCCTTAGCATGGTGCTTAGCAATTGATTCAGCACCACCCTGCCGCTTTGAAAATTTACGCCGTTGTTCAATTTCCTTGGCTTCTTTGTGCCAACTCATCATAACTCCTCAGAAATTAGTCGAACCTTTATAGCAATGAAACCAGATTCATCCAAACAGAAAGCACAAACAGCCATCAGGCTGGCATCGTTCTCACAATCAAGGCCGCGAATCACGATGTTTTTAGCACACTATGGTTAGAAATCATTCATTGATCATGCTACCTTCCTGCGCATTAACTGGAAAAGCTAGTCACAGCTCGACCGGTAGACAAAACACTTCCAATTAACTCTAGTGAGGTAGCTATGCAAATCGTGGTTCCTGCGGAAACGTGGGCTAATGAGCGCCGCGTCGCACTTATCCCTGAATCGGTGAAAAAGCTCACCAAAGCAGGCTTATCCGTGTCCGTGGAATCCGGACTGGGATTACAGTCAGGATTCAGCGACGCAGATTATATAGAAGTAGGTGCGACTGTTTCTAATGATCGTAACGCACTGATTTCCAGTGGCGATATGGTGCTCAGAGTCCGAAAACCTGGTACGGAAGAAGTTGCCTTATTGAAAAAAGGCGCCATCCAGATCAGCTACCTTGATCCTTACAACGAGCATGACTTGGTCGATTCTCTCGCGGCACAGGGCGTTACTGCGATCAGTATGGAAATGATCCCAAGAACGACACGAGCACAGAAGATGGATGCGCTGAGTTCACAAGCAAACCTGGCCGGTTACGTCATGGTATTACTTGCCGCGAGTAAGCTGGACCGAATTCTACCCATGATGATGACGCCCGCTGGCACACTCAGCCCCGCGAAGGTCTTTGTCATCGGCGCTGGTGTTGCAGGCCTACAGGCTATTGCAACGGCAAAACGCCTGGGTGCCCGTGTGCAGGCATTCGACACACGCCCAGTCGTCGCAGAGCAAGTGCAATCGCTAGGTGGTAAATTCATAGAGATTGATCTTGGCGAAACAGGCCAAACCAAAGACGGATACGCTCAGGAACTGACCCCTGAACAGCTGGAACTGCAGAGACTCGGTATGAAAGACGTTATCAGCGACTCGGATATCGTCATCACGACAGCCCAGCTTTTCGGTCGTCCTGCCCCACGCATCGTTACAGCCGATATGGTCGCCGCGATGAAGAAAGGTGGCGTAATTGTCGATATGGCGGTTGATTCCGGCGGTAACGTTGAAGGATCAAAGCCAGACGAAACAGTTGATATTAATGGTGTTTCCATTATTGGTGTCGCTAACCTGCCGGCGCACGTGTCCAGTGACGCCAGTCAGATGTACTCATCCAACCTCTATAACCTCGTCAGCGAATATTGGGATGAAGAAAGTAAAACTTTCAACCTCGACCTTGATGATGACATTCTCAAGGGCTGCGTTATTACACACGACGGTAGTCTAGTAAACGACGCCATCAAGAACATAAGGGGAAGCTAAAATGGAAATTATATTTCTGATTTTTATTCTAGTGCTATCGGTATTCCTTGGATTTGAACTAATTTCCAAGGTACCTGCAACGCTGCACACGCCGCTGATGTCTGGTGCAAACGCGATTTCCGGTATCACACTGGCCGGCGCGTTTCTGGCGTCGGGCATGGTAGACAACGAAATGGGTAAATACCTTGGCACCGCGGCAGTGGCATTCGCCACTGTTAACGTTGTCGGCGGCTACCTCGTAACCGACCGCATGCTAGGCATGTTCAAAAGCAAGAAAGCAGGTGGCAAAAAATGAATATCGAACTATTAGCTAACCTTTCTTACATTGTTTCAGCAGCCCTGTTCATTTTTGGACTCAAGATGCTGGGTTCACCTGCTACCGCAAGGCGTGGCAACCTGTTTTCATCGATGGGTATGTTGATCGCTGTCGTCGCCGGCCTGACAGCCGAAGGCATCGTCAGTTATGAATACATAGCCGGTGGCATGGTCCTGGGCGCTATCGTTGGTGCACTGGCTGCGAGACTCGTTGGCATGACTTCAATGCCCGAGATGGTCGCGCTCTTCAACGGTTCCGGTGGTGCAGCTAGCCTGCTGGTTGGCTGGGCAACCCTTTACGGTGGCGGCATCGACACATTCACTGCCGTGACTATTTTACTCGCGATCCTTATTGGTGGTCTGACCTTTACCGGCAGCCTTATCGCCTACGCCAAACTTGCCGAAGTAATGAACAGTGCTGCCATTGTCTTTAAAGGACAACGGATCGTTAACAGCCTGCTCCTGGTTGGCATCGTGTACGCGTCTTACCAGTTCTGCCTTGACCCTGGGCCTGAAAGTCAGTGGTTGTATATCACCCTCGGTCTTGCATTGCTGCTTGGTATTATGGCTGTAATTCCGATTGGCGGCGCTGACATGCCAGTGGTGATTTCGTTGCTGAATAGCTACTCTGGCATTGCTGCTTGTGCAGCCGGTTTCGCAATTAACAACAACATCTTAATCGTTGCCGGCTCACTGGTTGGTGCCTCAGGTATCATCCTGACCAACATCATGTGCAAGGCCATGAATAGATCCCTGGCGAACGTTCTGTTCAGCGGATTCGGTGCAGTTAAGCAAAGCAAGGCTATTGAGGGTGAAGTTAAACCCATCTCTGTTGAAGACGCTTATTACCTATTTGAAGCCGCCAGCAATGTCTGCTTCGTGCCTGGTTACGGTATGGCAGTTGCGCAGGCTCAGCACGTTGTGAAAGAACTTGGTGAAATTCTGGAAGCCAATGGTTGCGAAGTAAGCTACGCCATTCATCCTGTCGCCGGACGAATGCCTGGTCACATGAACGTGCTGCTCGCAGAAGCCGACGTACCCTACGAACAACTGGTTGAAATGGACGACATTAATCCAAGGATTGAGAACGTTGACATCGCTGTGGTGATTGGGGCCAACGACGTGGTTAACCCCAGCGCACGAGAAGACGAAGACAGTCCTATCTATGGCATGCCTATCATTAACGTCGATCAGGCACGGACGGTTTTCGTATTGAAACGCTCCATGGCTTCGGGGTTCTCTGGTGTAGACAACCCGCTCTTCTTTGGTGAAAACACTCGAATGTTATTCGGTGATGCCAAAGAATCTATTCAGGGCGTCATCTCCGAGTTCGGCTAAGTCATCAACTACCCCCGGAAACGGGGGTAGTTTTCAATATTCTTCTGTTACCAACCTGGGCATGACTTAACAAACCCGCTGAGCGTTGGCGCAAGACTACGTTTAGCCACGACCCTCCTTCCACACTTCAAACAATCCACTTCAAGCAATCCACTTAAACAATCCCCTTAGGCAAGCCCTTGACCCAGTGCAGTGCGGTCACAAACCTTTAACTCAATCACTCCAAAACAGTTTGATGTTGCGTTGCCTACCAGATCTACGAGCGGCATAGCCTTAGCCAACATTACCCTTATAGACGCTAAACGCACCTTAGTGCTTCATCTTGTGGATCACCCCCATTGGTGTAGTCAACTACAACTATTTACAAGCGCTTGAAAATTAGCGTATTGTGAACAGGTTCAAGTTCCTCACAGAGAGGACTTGGCACGAAGTCATCGCAAAGAAACAGATAAAAGATAGGTTCAAGTCCCTAGACTAATAAGAGGAAACACTATGCTTTCATTGAAATCTTTATCTCGCCAGACCATCCGCGCGTTCGGGCTCTCTTCTCTTGCTATCACCGGTATGCTCACTCCAATCACTTCAATACACGCTGAAGAAGCTGTAGGCATTGAAGAAGTGATTGTTACCGCCCGAAAACGGGAAGAACGGCTAATTGACGTACCGGTTTCCGCCGCGGTGTTGACCGCGGAGGAACTAGACCGGTATCGCACACGTGATCTGGCTGAATTAACGCAACGCATACCCGGTTTATCCATAAGCCACGCTGCCGGTGGCGGCCAGGGTGGCAACATCTCAATTCGTGGTGTCGGCAACCTTGCCACTGATTATGGCACTGACCAACCCGTTTCACTGGTATTGGATGGCATGTCCTTCCAGCGAAGCCACGTGCTGGATGTTGGATTTTTTGACCTACAATCAGTAGAAGTACTAAAGGGACCGCAATCGCTATATTTTGGTAAAAACAGCCCCGCTGGTGTTATCGGAGTGACCAGTAAGTCACCGACCATCGGCAACGATATAGAAGGATTTGTTCGGGCAAGCTATGAATTTGTTTCAGAAGACCCAGTGCTTGAAGCCGGAATCTCTTTTCCGGTTGGTGATACCCTTGCAATGCGTATCGCTGGCAGGTTCCAGGATATGAACGGTGGCTGGCTCGATAATTCTGCACAGGTTATCGACAACAACCTCCCCGACGGCGCTGTCGGCATAACGCAATACTCAACGCCCCTACCCGTTCGTGGTCCTTCGTATGATAAATACCCAGGTCAGGAACAAACGGTAGTTCGCTGGACGACGGTCTGGGAGCCTACAGATAACTTTGAGGCGAAACTTAAAGTGTTCTATTCGGAGTCTGAACAAAATGACTCTGGCGTTACCGTATTAGTCGCCTGTGCCGATGGCGTAGGCGCTAACCCCTACTACGGGGCCGGCCCATTCCGTTGGCCGGACGTTTCCCAAACTTGTACTAACTCTCCGAGGCTGGAAAGAAACGGCGCCTTACCGCCTGCCGACGTTATCAACGCACACCCAGGTCTTGATGAAAACGATCGTTTTTACAATCGCGTTGAGAACGATATCTATACCCTGGAATTAAACTGGGATCTTGGCAACTACCAGGTGACTTCATTGACCAGTTATTGGGATTACAAGCATCTTGAATACACCAATTACGACTACACCAGCTTTGCTGTCGTTGTCTCCGAACAGGGCGAGTCAGGAGAGTCCTTCACCCAGGAGTTTCGTATTCAGTCGGATTTTGATGGCAAGCTTAACTTCCTGGCCGGAGTCTTCTACGAGGACATGACCCGTGACCTTGATGCACCTGTTCAGATCCTGACTGAGAATCTGAGCAACATTTTTGGTGCATCAGTACCAGCCAATAGTGCACCTGCACCTTATACGGGCAGCTACATCAATTATCACCAACATTGGGACAACGATATAGAGAGTTTCTCCGTTTTCGGTAGCGTTGATTACCAGATCAATGACCAATGGACAGTTTCCGGCGGGGTTCGGTACACGGATGAAGATCGCAAAGCGGTCGGTGGTAACCTGTTTGAAAATAGCGGCGGTCTTGGGTTCGGCCCAGTCGGATTGACCTATAACCCTGCAGATTCGACCGATAATACGTCACCGGAATTCACCCTCAGCTACCATCCGCGTGAAAACCTAATGTTCTACGGTGCCTATAAAACAGGCTTTCAGTCTGCCGGTATTTCAAACCCAGGAACCGTACCTAATCTTGCCTCGCTGCCAACTGACGTTGCTAACGATACCCTTGTGTTTGATGAAACGACGGTTAACGGTTTTGAGGCGGGAATGAAGGGTCGCTTTATGGACAACCGACTCAGCGCTGAAATCATTGGTTTCTATTTTGAATCTGAAGACCTGCAGGTCGGCATCTTTAACTCAAACACCACGACCTTCACCTTGCAAAACGCCGCCGAAGCTGAAAATTACGGCGTTGAAGCCAATGTTATCTACCAGATGAACGGCGCGATTAAATTACGCGCGGCACTCTCTTATGCCCACCTGGCGTTCACCAAGTGGGACGATGCCGGGTGTCACGCGGTTGATGGCGCTCGCAGCGATCTTGCAACGCAAAAGGGGCCGGGCTGCCATATCGGTCCTGACGGAGTGCCCATCCAGGACCTGTCCGGCAAGGCCTACGGTGGACCACCGCTTGTGATAAACATTGGCGCTACTTACAACACGACTGTCTTTAACAGTTGGGGACTGGAAGCGTCGTTTGATACGATCCATCACAACAATGGTGAACGGGGACTAAATCAGCCTTTCACGGACGTTCCAGACCGAACGGTGACACATCTCGCGGCAACCCTTTTCCAACAGGATGGTCCATGGGAGGTGGGCGTCAGCTGCACCAATTGCTTTAACGAGATCTATGTCACTTCCATCGGCAATAAGCCTCTGGCAAAAATTAACCCAGGGGTTAACGGTGATATGACCGGATCTATCGCGCCCCCCAGGCTGGTGACGATGGCACTCACGTATAACTTCAACTAACCGCCTCTGGTGTGCCCTGCTTTCTCCTTTGAAGGCAGGGTACCACTACAACCGGATAATCATGCTGATACTGAGCTTCACTATTCGGAAGACTAATTCAGTCGCCTCTTTAACTGAAGTCGCGGTCTTGCATAAAAAATATCTACGCCAACGAATCTATCTGTTTGCGATACTGATAGGGTGACATCTCCACCCATCGCATAAAGGCTCGTCTGAAATTGGTGACTTCGCTATAACCAAGAAGCTCAGCAATTTCCTGGACGGTCAGATTGGTCGTCCGCAGGTATTCTATGGCCAACTCCCGTCTAACATCATCAAGGATTCGCTGGTAGCTGGTACCTAACTCGTTGAGCCTTCGTCGCATAGTTCTTGCGCCTAATGACAATTTATTGGCAACAGCATCAAGTTTTGGAAATTCTCCTGGCGTGCTCAATAACAAATGGCAGATTCGCGAGATAATATCGTCATCAATCTCCATTTGGTTAAGCAGCTTACGACAGGACTCCTCGCAGATGCGCGCCGTGTTGGCATCAGCTTCAGCAAGTGACTCGGATAATTCAGCACGCGAAAATCTGTATTGGCAGCTCGTCTGGTCGAAGATCACAGGGCATCGAAAACACCGCAAATATTTCTCGATATATTCAGGCGCTGGGTAATTTAGCAGGACCCGGCTAGGCCTGTGATCTCGCCCCAGCAACAAGCCAATCAATCGACTGATCCCGGCGAACAACTCTTCAACGGTGTACTGTCCAACCCTGCCGTCTGGCAGCAAATGATCGATTCTAAGTACTGCCTCGTCACCATCGACATCAAAAGCTAGCTCAAACATCGCACCGGCCATCTTGTGATATTTCACGGCTATCTGGACGGCCTGCTCCAGGGTCGCACTGCTCATCATCGCGTAACCCAACAAACCATAGTCAGAAATGAAGGCTGTCCGGGGCGACTCCAGCCAGCCACCATTCATGCCCAGAAGGTCAAGCATGTTGGATAACTGGTCAATCCTTTGCTGATAGGTGACACGGTCCGACGACAAGTCGATGCCTGTACCAGCCAAACTGATATCTGCTGGGATACCGCGTTCTTCCATGGATTGCACTAAGGACTGGACAAGCGGGGTTGGAAAAACCCTTTTGTCCAAGCTGTAATTGTGAAACCTTGACTGCAGTTCTGACAGTTTACTTATCTTCATGATTGGCAGGTTTTTTCAAAGGTTAGTGATCCTTTTAGTGTCCCAATTTAGATTTTGTCTGTCAAACTTCCCTTTCGAGCTCTCGTCGGCGACTAATTTTATAATGGTTGTTCTCACGGGATGTTTCGATGGCACGTTCAACAAACGCCAGCCCCTCTCCTAACGCATTGCCTATCAAATTAATCCTTAGCCGATCCTCATACTGCAATTCACAACAGGTATGGGTTGCGAGAAATGCGGCTTCGAGCACTTGCTGTTTACCCGTGGCGTTAAGGTGCGCCGCGTGGGATCGAACGTCATCAAACATGTCGAGGTGCCCAGCAGAAATATCCCGCGCCAGAGTTTTTGCTTCACGATCAGTAAGGTCAAACCCACACAGTTTGAAGCAGATGTCCTGGGCAGCTGCAACCCGGGCATGTTGATTGTATCCGAGCAAAATGTACAAAATGATTCTCTTGACCAGCGCCACCGATGATGGAGCCTCTAGCTTCCCCGGTTCGTAGGCAGAAAGACAATCCTCACAACGCCAATACCGGGCAAACTGTTCAACCGGTAATATTGGTAGACCAAACAAACAGAACCAGTTGGACTCTAGCTGCTCGGTAAACGACGCCACTGTTTTACAAACTGCGCAGCTTCGGGGCCCAATCGACCTCGTTTTGACCCGAATCCGCTCGCCAAACAGGAAAATCACCCCGGGTCCCGAAACCTGAAATGAGTTCCACAGACCGTAATCTGATTACCAGACCAAATGAGTCGATGATGCTCTGCCGCAGTCATAATTGCCGACCGATCGGTGACCGAAAACTCAACCGCAGAGATGCCATCACCGCGCCCATCAATAGCCTTTACAAAACGGATCTCACCGTCATCAAGTGGCATACACAGAACGTCGCCTTCCAAATGGAAGTTCCTACCAAACGCCGCGGCCCATTTCCTCGCAATAGCCTCCGGCTGCTCCGCCTGCACATCGACAGCTGTAATTCCCCCAACATTGCTCGACTTTCTGTCGCGCCAGCCCGGCCCTGCCCAGAGCCATTCATTGCTGGGCCTCATTTCATCAAAGGACACAATCGCGGCGCCGATATCTTTCGGGTGCACATGAAAAGCAGAAACGTCTTCCCTATCGACCTCCCAGACCTTTCGCATCTGCTGATCCACAATTCTTTTACTGACGTCCTTAATGTTGTCCACCAAGGCAAGCACCATATAACCGCCATCACCACCACGACGCTCCAGCAACCGGTCTGCTGTCGTTCCCGCTTCTTTTGGTGAAACAACTTCGAGGAAAGTCTCGCCAATGGACATGACACTATTGCACAGCCCAAACTCACCAACACCAGGGTCGTTGTAGTCGGCCTTTATTCCAAGAATGTCAAAAATTTTCTCGCGCACCGGGGCCAACTCACCAGCAACCAAGGCTACCTGTTTTAATTGCATCATTTTCCTCTCGGGGAACCTCTTCGGGGAACCTATTCAACACATGACCAAACTATGGCACGGTTAATGGCTGTATTCTACTGACAGCGCATAGCCATTGCTTTAGGATTCCATCAAGTATTTACCCACCTGTACTTTACAAGGATGTCCTAATGAAACTGCTTCTGGCATTTGCACTGACGTTTTCAATTTTAGCTGACGCAGCAGAACCCACCCCGACTGAAGTTAAGATTCAAGCTGCGATCGATCATGAACGACGAACCGAGGCTGATCGCGAGCGCGACAGGAACCGGCAACCCTTGAAGATGCTGAGCTTCCTTGGACTGCAAGACGACATGCAGGTACTGGAACTTCTGCCTGGTCGCAACGGCTGGTATACAAAGATCCTGGGCCCAGTGCTTGAGGAGAAAGGCAAATTGTACCTGTCGATCGGTGCCAACGCCGTCGGCGCCATGGTTGCCGACAAACCGGGCTTCTCGACCACGGAAGTCGTCCCGTTCAATAGTGATGGTATTACTAAATCAACAGCAGAAGCACCCCGCATGACCGTGCCAGAATTTAGCTTTGGTCTACGTAAGATAGATATGGTGCTTACTTTTCGAAATGCGCACAATTTTGACGCTGCTGGCCGGGCTAATCTAAACGCAGCTGCCTTCGAGGTCTTGAACAAAGGTGGCCGCTACGCGATTGTGGATCACACAAGAAGACACATGCAGCCTGATAGTGCTGAAGTCTGGAGAAGACTTGACCCCGTTCAGGTGATTAAGGAAGTTCAGGCCGCAGGTTTCAAGTTTGTTGATTATTCCGACCTGCACTACAAGCCTGACGATGAGTTAAGACACGAAGTTGGAAGGCAAAGCGTCACCGGTAATACTGACCGATTCACCCTGCTGTTCGAAAAGCCCTAGCCGAGCCCAACAACTGACTGGCGTACCACTATCCTTGGTCACAAAAGGCTGCGAGGTCTCGGGTCAGTTGTTTCGAAACGCAGCCCTCGCTGAAGTCAACATCGACAAATGCATAACCAATAGTCCTGTCCTTGCAAAGGATAAAAGTCGCGGGGACAGGCAACTCAAGACCATCGCTGTCATTCACTTGGCCCAACATTAATCCCCAAGTTTGAACAGGCTCCATTCTGCGTATTCAAGCGTCGTTATAATGCCAAAATCTCTCGCTATTTTATTATTGCGACCAAAAAATACCTGATGGTTTTTAGAACGCTGTCCCGCGTTTTTTGGCCGTTGCGGTGAAATCGCGTCACAGGCGCACCCGAGCGATGTTAGCTCCGATTGAATGTTTTCATACGCCTCTATCTCGGTCTTGCAATACCAGCAGCAGTCACCACGGAAAAAGTTAAGAATAACGGGGCCACTCTCGAGCATTTCATAAAAGTCAGGAAACTTCTCGCCTACCTGAAGACAACGTGGATACACTTTATCCCGCCGTGACCTGGCAATGGTGCGATTCAATATGGCAGGTTTCGGCGTCGCAGATTCTCACAATTGTTAGTACGAAGTTGAGTCAGATTGTCCTGAAAGGCAGATTGAACTATCTCATTATCCTTATTATTTGGCTCTTTTAAGGTCCCTACTATTACTGGGCGCATGCTCTTAAGAGACACATTACAGCAACTTATTCGAAATGTGATACCAAAAAATTCCCCTTTAGGTATTATCTATTCTTTTTTCGAATAGATAGTTCTAATGGATCGCTTATCTGCAATGAACATGTTCATTCGTGTTGTTGAAACCGGCAGTTTTAGCGCCGTTGCAAAAGAGCTGAACAGCTCACAGCCCACCGTCAGCAAAAATATAGCCGAACTGGAGTCATGGCTCGGTGCCAAATTACTTAATCGAAGCACCCGAAGCTTACGCCTGACGGAAGCTGGCGCTGATTACTATGAGCGCTGTGTCGCTATTTTGCAGGATGTAGAAGATGCAGAACAGAACGTCGGGTTACTGCAAACGCAACCAAAAGGCCTAGTCCGGGTGACCGCAGCGGTTGCTTTTGGCAGACTTCATATAGTGCCACGTCTCGAGAATTTCTTTGCGAGGTACCCAGATATTAAGATCGACCTCACCCTCAACGATCGAGTCGTTGACCTCATTGAAGAAGGCACCGACATTGCCTTTCGTCTAGGCACCCTGCGTGATTCTAACCTCGTAGCACGCAGGTTGTGTACCAGCCCCACCGCCACGGCTGCCTCACCGGGGTACCTTAAAAAGTATGGTGTTCCGAGACATCCCAGGGACCTTAAAGAACACAACTACGTGGTCTATACCGACCTTGGCAGCCCCGGCCAGATCACCTTTAGAGAATCTGGAAAACCCCTTCATATAAAGGTTTCAGGCCATCTACGGACAAACAATTCCGAGGTAATCCGCAGTGCTCTTTTAGAAGGACTAGGAATTGCCCAGGCACCACGTTGGCTCATAGGCGACAAGGTGGCTAAGGGCGAACTGGTCGAGGTCTTGTCAGGGTTTCAATCCGCACCATCGAGCGTGCACGTTGTTTATTCGCCAGGGTTGCACGTCCCATCTAAACTACGCTGCTTTATCGATCACTTCGCTGACGAATTCAAAAACTGCAGTGTGATAAACGGCCCGGAGGCAAAAGCTGCCTGACGTTATAATAGCGTCTTAGAAAAGGCATCGAGTACTGATAGCGTAATGCCAAGAATTAAAAGATTGAGGATAATGTAAATTCTCGTTAAGAAGCTATCTTCCTCAGCATCTTGGTGACCACTAGCCGCTGAGAGAAATGATTTTTCCCGGGTTTTTTCTTCACTGCTCAACGCTATACGCAGCTGGCCCGCGGCCCTTTAATGCCGGCTGGTTGCAAAGCAACCAGCCACATCTGTTTTCGCCGTCAGGTTACCTTACTCGTTCGTACCAGCGTGTAGTCCGGGCTGATTTCAAACGCCGCAACAAGATCGTATGACTGAGCACGTTGATCGTCATTACCACTTTGCCAACCATGCCATGGGTATTTGATAGCCCCGTTGTCCAACATCACTGGTTTGCCTGCCTCATGCTCAAAAAACGGGCCATGTTCATCGCCTCGCTGCATGACGTGAACTTTCCTTGCGTCGGCATCGGGGCCCTGAGTTTCATACATGCCCGCTTTCCCTGTACCGTTGTTAAGCACCAGGTGAACCTCTGCAAAAGCTGGTCCCGCAGGAGATGGGTCCTGAGCATGGTTATGGGTGGATACGTCCCCATTTTTTCCACACGTCCAGAAATTTACGTAAGTTATTTCCGACTTTTTTGCATCCAGTAAATGGAAACCGTCGGCCATATGGTTGTCAAGATCATCAAAGTAATCTGTAAAATCACCAAACCTTTCCTTGAAACTCTTCCAAACCAGGTGTTGAGCCATCGGGCCTGAGAAGGCACAGTCAGGCATATGATAAATGTTCTGCAGTAAATCAGGCGTTTCGGTTAACAGCGCACAGAGCAGCCCCTGCGACCCTGATAACAATTGAGATTTTTGAAGCCGGGTTGTTCTAACGGTATAGTCTTCTGCAAAACAATGACGCCCGAGGTTAACTATTTCCCCAACGATAACTTTAAGGTAGTGGTTTTCATCTTCTAACTCCAGCGTATGGTGAGGTGGTAAAAATAGGAAACGGACCTTCCAACCAGCAATAGTCCAAGCATCGGAAAGCTGAATTTTTTCCTTGTCTGTCAGGTCGAAACAAAGATCGATGCCACCCCTTGGGTTGCTTGTATCAATAGTTACATTGGGTGCAACTTTACTAATTTTCATAATATCGATTCGCTAAGGTCCAGCATATACAACCACAACCGGCCGCCAGCTGGCGCATAAGTTTAATACCGCCAGTTCATTTCTTGACTGGCTAACGTTGACCCAGAGTGCCAAAAGATCGAATTAAAACCAAGCTTAAAAGATAACACAAAAATGTGATCTCGCATGATATTGCTTAAGCCGCCGTTTTTTTAAATTATCGGCACGTTAATCCGTGATGAGTCTGGAGCGGATTTTTAACCTCAACGGGACAATGAACCGACCACAACCCTAAACCACAAGCTCACTGCAAGTCCTTGCAAAATTTTTGGCAAACAATAACCTCCCGCTCCCCAGGTTAGTTCCTATTAGATGTTTCGGGTATCGAATCCCAGAAGGCTCGAATAATCGGCGAGACCTCCAGGCTTTTTCTCCTGGTACAAAAGCCGACATGAAAATCTTCGAGATCTGGCCCGTCCTCCACTACCTTGACCTGATCAGCCAGCGGACTATCCTTGATGACCAGTTCTGGAACAAAACCAACACCACATCCCAAAGCTACCAATGAAAGTATCGCCTCGTTACCCGGCACCTCAGCGTACACGTTGGCAGTAATAGACTGGTTTCGGAGCCAGGCATTGATATTTTTACGAACCTGCCCGGTCGATGGCAGCACCAGAGGGACTAATGACCAGTCAATGGGTTTGATGTCCAGCAACGCATCAAATCGATGATTTAATGGCGCAACCGTTTGCAACGGGATTGAAGTAATAATCCGTTTTTCAAGCTGATCATCATGTTCACTGCCGTCGACCGGTAGCGCCGCAATCACCACATCGATCCCCTCAGTCAGTTTTGAGAGAGCGTTCACTGCATACCCCGTTTCCAGCTGTATATGAATTTCCGGATACTGATGTCGAAAATCGGACAGGACATTCGGCAGAATACTCTGGCTGGCTGTCACAGATGCAAACAACGTTAACTGCCCCCGCAGGACTGCAGACCTACCCTCTAGATCCCGCTGCAGCGTTTCCCAGCGCTTAACGGTTTCCAGGGCATACTCCAGAAACACCTGACCTTCGTCCGTTAGCTGGGCAGATCTGTTGTCGCGCACCAGCAACGTGTGCCCGAGTTGATCCTCTAACCGCTGGAGCGCTCGACTAACGGTCGAGGGTGACATGTGCAACTCTTCGCTGGTTTTCCCGAAATGAAGGTTTCGGGAGAGCGTGACGAAAAGTTTAAGGCTGAGTATGTCCATACATCACCAGATTACGCCCAAGGATGCCCCACTTGCAATAATCAAAAAGTTGCAATGGTCGAAAAAAAAGAGCCCCCTTATATTGATCTTCCAAACACAATCCTAAGCTCATGATCAACTAAATCCTCCTCAGCCGAGTAGTATTGACCACGATTAAATTCGCACTGGTTGTCATAAGGTGCTTGCAATGACTAAACACGGTCCGGCGTCCTTAATCCTGGAACCTAACCACCAACAGTTCCTGAAATTGTACTGATCTGTCTGTTGCCTTAGGTCGTCTCCAGCTACTTACCGGTGAAAGTGCTCTAAAACAGGTCGAAAATAATAGTTAACCGTAGAATTATCAATTAGTTAGACCACATACCCGCTAACCCTAGAGAAAAGATCGAGTTATTGGCAAACTATCGCCCTTCTTAAACACAACGGCATCAAGCCAATATGGGTTCCGCCAGAAAATACCATCAAGTCGAAGGACCGTTCAAAATGCGCCACGGCCATCTTGAAAGCCCAACTATTGCCTATGAAACCTGGGGAGAGCTTAACTTCCAGAAGGATAATGGCATTTTAATTTTCACGGGCTTATCCCCCTCGGCCCATGCCGCGTCGTCCGAGGCTGATCCCTCATCAGGTTGGTGGGAGCAAATGGTCGGGGAAAGCAAGCCGATTGATACCACCAAGTATTTTGTTATTTGTATAAATTCTTTAGGAAGCTGTTTCGGATCGACTGGCCCCACCAGCATAAATCCGGAAACAGGAGAACGATACCGACTCAGTTTCCCTGTACTGACGATTGAAGACATCGCCCGCAGCGGACACGAAGTCGTCAGGTCCCTGGGCCTGAATCGGCTGCATGCCGTCGTTGGTGCATCCATGGGTGGTATGACATCGATTGCTTATGCGATTCTTTTTCCTGATTTTGCTGAAAGCCTTGTGAGCATTTCCGGGTCAGCGAGGGCCGCTCCTTTTGCTATTTCCCTTCGTTCCCTGCAGCGAGAAATTATTCAAAGTGACCCGATCTGGAACGAAGGCAATTATGACGTTACAGAAGAGCCCGTCTTGGGTATGCGGCTTGCACGCAAGCTAGGCATGCTGACATACCGAAGCGCGGCAGAACTTGAGCAACGTTTCGGTCGGGAACTCATTCCCGAGGAAAGACAGACCGGTGAATCTTTTGGCTTGGACTTCGAGGTTGAGTCCTACCTTGAAGCCCACGCCAATAAATTCATTGGTACCTTTGATGCTAATTGCTATCTCTACCTGTCAAGGGCAATGGATCTGTTTGACGTTGCTGACCATGGCGGGTCGGTCGAGCACGGTTTAGCAAAAGTGGGCGCCCACCGGGCGCTGGTGATCGGTGTTGAGACAGACTTACTGTTCCCGATCTCACACCAGAGACGCATTGCCGAGGGACTAGAGAACGGGAGGCGCGATGTTATCTTTCACTCGCTCGATTCCATTCAGGGGCATGATGCCTTCTTGGTGGATATGGACCGGTTCCGCCCCATCCTCTGCGACTTTTTCAACTGCAGCATGAACCAACCAGGAAAACTTCGCGAAGCTTAATCCAAGCTAACAAGCACCTATCTCACGGCGCCTCACACGGCCGACTTTGCAGCGGTCGATAGACTTCTCGCTCGAGCGAAAAATACCATACAAGATCATCCTTCCAGATCGATAGAACGATTAGCCAGGTGGTATTAGTCGATTATAAATAAAGATATCGGAAGGGCTTACGTAAACCAACCCGTAGGCCTTATGCTAGCAGGCCTACGGGTTTTTAAGAGAGACGGTTAATATCCCTGCAGGACACCGTATCTGTCCCGGTGAAAAGCTGAACCACCCAGTGCATGCTCGCAAACTCGCGACCGCTTCATAAAGAAACCGATCTCGTACTCATCGGTCATACCGATACCACCATGCATCTGCACACCTTCACTGCTGACCAGGTTGTAAGTGTCGTTCAAGCGGGTCTTCGCAAGGCTGGCGAGTTCAGCAACCTGATCTGAGTCTTCATCCAGTGCTGACAGCGCTTCCAATACAACAGACTTTGACAATTCAACTTCACAGAACATTTGTGCTGCTCGATGCTTCAGTGCCTGAAAGGATCCGATGGGGACACCGAACTGTTCACGGGTCTTGAGGTATTCGATTGTTCGTTCAAAACACTCCTGAATGCTTCCCAGCATTTCCGCCGCCAACAGGATTCGGCCGGTATCCAGCACCTTATCCAGCACATCGGCACCCTTGCCTTCTTCACCCAGCAACACACCTTCTGCTCCCAAAAACTCAACATTTGCTGCGTTACGACTGTCAGCCATAATCGTCCGTGTTACTGATAACCCACTTGCTTCTCGATCCACGAGGACAAGCGTCAGCCCATCACGATCACCGGCATTACCTGATGACCTTGCAACAACCACTAGTTTGTCAGCGACATGACCGTCGAGCACAAACTTCTTGCTGCCTGTCACCTTGTAACCGCCATCTGACTTTTCGGCCATCGCATTAGCGCCGTAGGGGTTGTGATGGGGCGTTTCTTCGAGCGCAAGCGCCAGCAGCAACTCACCGCCCACGACCTGCCCAAGTAATTCGGTTTTTTGTTCCTGAGTACCACCATGAAGAATAGCGCTGGTACCTAACACGCCAGTGCCAAACAAAGGAGAAGCAGTCAGCGTTCGACCACATTCTTCCATCACGACTCCAAGCCCCATGTAGCCAAACCCAAGGCCACCAAAATCTTCGGGGACTGTGATACCTGCCCACCCAAGTTCTACCATCTGACGCCAGGTGTCTCGGTCAAAGCCTGTTTCATCTTTATCATCACGCAGACGGCGCAGTTGAGTGATGGGCGTGTTGTCTGAACAGAAATTCTTTGCAGAATCCTTCAGCATGTTTTGATCTTCGTTTAATACCAACGGCATTTCTGAACTCCTAAATCTGATCTATAACAATACAAGCAACTTTGAATAGTACCATTGTCTCCGTCAGGATGCTGCCTGACAATGAAGATGATTTCACGACAGATATTCGCTGACGCAGACGTCTATTTACCCGTAAATTTCGCAGGTCGTTTTTCAAGAAAGGCTTTTACGCCTTCCCTATTGTCTGCCGAAGCACTGGCAATACCCTGCAGGTTAGCTTCCAGCTGAAACTGTTCGGAATAACTGTTAGAGAATGTCGCCCAATAGGCTTGCCGCATCAGACCGAGGGATCTTGGCCCGTTCGCCAGCCGTGTCGCCAAAGCAAGCGCCTCTTCCATCAGTTTGTCGTCATCAACAACGCGGTTAACCAGCCCCCAATCAAGCGCTGTTTCAGCAGGCAAACGCTCAGCAAGCATGGAAAGTTCGACCGCCCGACTCCATCCAATTATCCGGGGAAGCAAAAATGTAGCACCACCATCGGGAACCAAACCGATATTAGCGAATGCCTGCAGAAAGTAAGCGCTTCGAGCTGCGACGACAAGATCCGCCATCACAGCAAAGCTCATGCCTACGCCAACCGCTGCTCCGTTCACGGCACTCACCATCGGAATTTCCATATTTCGCAACTTGGTCATCACCGGATGATAGTGCGTTTCAAGGACACTACCAGCAGCTGGCAAGCCATCTGCCGCGCCCATTGTCTGCAAGTTAGCCCCCGCACAAAACGCGCGTCCTTCTCCGGTTATCAATAAACATCGTGCATCACTCCCGATGATATCTGTAATCGCAGAAGACATTTCCTGAACCATATTAGGCGACAATGCGTTCAACACCTCAGGCGCATTGAGTTTGAGGACCGCAACATGACCGACGTAGTCGATCACAACATTTTCATAAGACATAGTTTCACTCAGCAGTTTCTTTGGTTGACGATGAAGTTAATAATTATTGGTTTTATGATCAAGTGTTAATGGTTTTATGATCAAGTGTTAATGGCTTTATGAAAAGGTCGATCAGATAATCGACTATTGGGGTCGCAACCCTCTTATATAATCGTTGAGAAAGACACCCTCGGGGTCATACTGATCACGAACACGCCACCAGTCATGCCATCGAGGATAAATACGGCCAAAGTCATCGCCGTTTAGGTAATTCACTTTCCCCCAGTGGGGGCGCCCGCCATAAGCCACAAAAACCTCTTCACAGGCTCTATAGTAAGGTTCTTCATCTAGCTTGATGTCCTGGTGAACAGAGATCGTAACAGTCTCGCGATCTGATGCCATTGACAGCCAGATATCGTCTGCAGCAACCGTGCGATACTCAACGGGCCACCGCACGCTAGGAAACCGGTGATGGATCAGGTGTCTAATCGCCGCGAAACAGGCCTGCCCATTCTCTGCAGGGACACTGTATTCCATCTCTGTATGTAGGTGCGGCCTGTGATTTGGCAGGACCTCGTAGCTCCAGGCAACTCTTCCGCCTTCTTCCGCCAGCGGGTATTCGGGTTCCGTTACCACGGGATTGATTGTCTTGATATTTGCCTCGTCAGTTCCCGGATACCAGAAGAATTCAAACCTGTCGTTTTCCGCGCTCAAGCCTGCAATGCGATCAACGGTGTCATCATAACTGGCAACGTGAATATGTTCGCTGAGGACCACGCTCTCCTGCAACTTCATCCTGATTCGGGTGATCAGACCCGCAGACCCCACACTAAGACGTGCGATGTTGAATAGCTCAGGCAGCTCGCTTTTCGAGCACTCAACCTGTTCGCCGTTAGCTAAGATGATATGCAACCCAGTGACTGAGGCTGACATATTCTGAAAATTGCGGCCAGTACCGTGAGTACCCGTCGCAATCGCGCCGCCAAGTAGTTGACGGTCTATATCACCCTGGTTTTTTAACGCCAGGCCATGGTCGTGTAATTGACCGCCTAGGCTATATATTGAAGAGCCTGCTTTGATCCATGCTTCCTGAGCCTGCCGGTCGACTCCAATGAGTCCTGCCAGGCCACTACTATCAACAATGACAGAATCATTGGTGACCAAAGGCGCGTGACTATGGCCGGCGCCAGCGACACGAATCGTTTTACCCGCTTGCGCGCACTGCCTTACAACAGCCGATGCCTGCGCCTCGCTGCGGACAAAAACAAGAGATTCTAATGAGGCCTGTTGGCGACCCGACCAATTTTTCCATTGCATTGAGGCGTATTCCGGAGCCATTCACCCTAGGGATTAAGACTCTAGCACATTCTAAATTCTATGTAAGTGATTGATTTAACATATTAATAGCTGCCTGAGCAGCCTTAACGAGTCCCCCTGCATCGGCAAGATTCTGCCCTGCAATATCGAACGCCGTACCGTGATCTACAGAGGTACGAATGAACGGAATACCCATAGTAGCCGTAATACTTTCCTCGAAATTATGGACTTTAATCGCGATATGTCCCTGGTCATGATAAAGCGCGAGCACTGCGTCAAACTCGTTATTGATCGCCCGATAGAAAATCGAATCGGCTGGAAAAGGACCCCTGACATCCAGGCCAAGGGCTTGGCAGGTTGCTACTGCTGGCGCAATTTCTTCAATCTCTTCTCGCCCCAGCATGCCGCCTTCACCACCGTGGGGATTTAGCGCAGCAACAGCAACCCTTGGGCTGCTGATCCCCCAATTCTCGAGACTCTCAACTGTTAACCTGAGTTTTTCCACCAGAACGGGCTGCTTCACATAGGCGACCGCCTGAGCGAGCGATTTATGCGTTGAAAGGTGAGCAACTTTTAAGCCCGTTGTCATCAGCATTGTGGCTGTTATCGTCGAACCGGTCATCCTCGACAGAATTTCCTGGTGACCAATGTCACCGTGAAAGCCCGCCGCATGAACTGCTTCCTTATTAATCGGACAGGTCACAACCCCCTGAATCCGAGTATCAAGGCAGAGCGTTACAGCTGTTTCAAAGTATCTCACGGCGGCCTCGCCGCAGGATGCCGCGACCTGCCCTGTCACCAAGCTGGAGACATCAAAGGCAACAGGCTCAAGCACCTGAATAATCTGCGGCGAATCGACGACATCTTCGGGAGACTCTATGACTTTAATCCCGTGCCGGCAGCCCGTCTGCCGCATCGCCTGGCGCAGGCAATCAGCTGAGCCTATGACAAAGATGGTGGCTGAACCACGACTCAGCTCGTTGTATGCCTTTACGATAATTTCCGCGCCAACGCCCGCAGGGTCACCCATCGTAATGGCGAGCAGAGGCTTTTTCATGGTTTCTCCTAAGTTAAGTAAAACGATCAATGTGGTTTAGATCAGTCGCTACACTGTTGGTTTTCGACACAACGATAACCCCCGGGTCTGGCAACTACTTAAGAACGGAACGCAATAACAGGTTTAGCGTTTGATCCTGTTCTTCAGCGAGAAACCTAATCGCTTTTGCTACAGGTCGGTCAGGTAACTGCTGATGTGCCGGAGTCATCTCGCGTCCATGCTGCAACTTCAGCAGGCTCGCCACGCCATGCAGACCTGCCCAAACAATAGCGGCGATTTCTTCCTCTTCCCTGTCTACAAACAACCGGTACCGTTTACCAAGCTGAATCACGCCCAACAGATGACCGAAGCAAAGCCCGCTCGCTTCCTGCAGCCTGGGATAATCGCCGAACACGAACAGGCTTGAATCAAAAAATAATTGATACTTTTCAGCGTGCTCGCGTGAGAAGTCGAGGTAACAACGTCCAAGATTCATAAATGATTCCATTGGTGACGTCTCTTCAGACAGCAATACCTGCATCTGGCCGCTCAGGATCTGAAAGCCCCAGGTGGCGATACCTGCAAACAGGGCGTTCTTAGAATCAAAATGACGATAAGGGGCTGTTGGTGAAACACCAATTCCTCTCGCTAGGGCCCGCAGGCTTAAAGACTCAGCATTTTCCCGACGCAAGTGCTCGCAGGCTGCCTTGAGTATCGCTAAGCGGAGATCGCCATGATGATAGCTGCCGGATGAGTCTTCAGATGTCTGTGTCATTGCTCTTTAGTACGCGTTCTTGAACTTTTTTGTCATAGCGCTGGGCCATCCTATCCGATGTTAACGCTGTTCTCACCTAGTTCAGTCACCCGTTACTTACAGCGGGTCAGCGGACTAACCGGTGAGACTTCTGTAAACTCGGGATACTTCCTCCGGCAACTGCGCCAAATCCTGAATCACCATATACTGACTGTCCGCACACATCGCACGCAGATAGTCATGGCCCGATGGGTCAACTGTCAAACAGTATGTCAGCACACCCTGTTGCTTAGCTTCCGATAAAGCTTTCATTGTATCCATCAAACCATAATCTCGCGAATTCCTGTCGGCCCCATAATCATGGTCTTGCGGATAACCGTCTGACATGATGATCAGCGCTTTAATCCTGGAGCCAGTTTCGATTAGGCGACGCGTGGCATGCCGGATTGGTGGTCCCATTCGCGTACTTCTGCAGGGCTTGATGCCCCCAATACGCCCTTTGGTCAGCGCGTTGAATGGCTCATCAAAATCTTTACAAAGATAGTAATCGACTTGATCCCGCCCATACCCGGAGAAACCGCATACCGAATAGGCATCTCCCAAAGATTCAAGTGCATCTGCCATCAAAACAACGGACTCTTTTTCTACATCAATGATCCTCCGGGAGACATCCTCCAGCGCGTTCTTTTTTTGAAAGAAGTCGACAAGGTATTCGTCGTCATCAATATCCAGAGGCACGAGAGCGTCGGCACCCGGGTCAGGAATAATGTCGTCAGTGGACGCGCTCATATCCAACAGAAACAACGTAGAGACATCCCGGTCTTTTCTCTGACGTTGGATATAAATATTGTCATCGGGCGTTAGCCCCGCCTTGCGATCAACCAAATAAGAAATGGCGCGTTCCAGGTCGAGTTCTTCTCCTTCCTCGACGCCTTTTACCTTTCGCAGCATCTCTGGTTTTACCTTGTTCAACTGCTGCCGAATTTTTCTCGACAGATCCTCGTGGTCTCGAAGCACAGCGCTCACATACTGTTCGTCTATGTCCAACTCTCTGTGCTCAAACAAAGTACACCACTTGGATCGGTAGTCTGATATCTGGTAGTCCCATTCATCATATTGGTGCTCACTCGCATCGCTCGAACGCGATGATATTCCTCCTAGAAACTCGGCCAGTCCTTCTTTGTCTCCTGGATCAATTTCCCCAGGCTCACTTCCAAGCTCGTTCTCAAGTTCAGTCAGTAACATAGCCACGCCTTCTCCGACATCGCCTTTCTTTAAGTCTCCCAGCTCGACCTGATCTTGGTCACTTCCCGGCATTTCTGAACCTGGAGGTTGGTCGGGCATAGACTCTAGTTCTGCCTGAAGCTCCTCGACCAGTGCATCTATTCTTAGCGTCGAGTTCACTTGTTCTACATCAAGCTGTCCCCGGTACGGCACCGGTTCTGGCAGCTCCTCTAGGAGCATCGCCATTTCCTCGGTCTTGACGCTCGTCGTCTCTTGACCCGCCACAACCTCGCCCGGAGATTCAAGTAACCGGTAACATAGCCCGACGACGTTCAGCACTGCATCGATGCCCGAGGTTGTGTTTTTTAAGCTTTCAAGTGTTTGCCATAGCAGAGCCGCTTCGGGCCAGTAGATTTGGCGCACATGCTTTTCATAAGGTGAGTCGAGGCTGGTCTGCACAAGCGCCTCCAGTAACTGAGCTTTACGAGTTCGCGCCTTAACCGGCCTAGCCTGGGCCGCTCGGTTTTTTTGACGTGTTAACTGGCTCTGCATGCCGGGATAACGATTCGCGAGCAGCCAGTCGATTCTCGCATCCTCTGCAATCAGAAACAGGCGCTCTGCCAGCTGTCGGTCCGGATAAGCGCCCAACACCGTATTAATTTGTTCGATCTGCGCAAAGCAACCAAACTCTGCATAACCGAGCTGATGAAAGAGCGATACTTTGTAAAACCCAAAGTTATCGGCCTCAGCCTCGAAGATATTGACCGTTTTAGGCAATCGCACCACCCGCCCATCATTGTCCGGTAAATCCAGACCGACGCCGTCTCCGCGCAACCCTTCCAGGTTGCGGGGCAATACATCAGAACGCTCGTCGATGCTTTCCACTACAACTTTTCTAGCGCTGATCGCCTCTGCAAGCAGATCGAAAGTTCTTCTATGATCCTCGAATGAAACCTGACCCTGCAAGGAAGCGAGCATCTCGTTCGATTGAACAGACTCCAAATTAAAGTAAGCCTGCCCGGCAAGCTCGTTACGCTTGGCAATTTCGTTACCTAACTGCACCCATTGCCTGATGACGTTCTGACGTCCCAACGGAAGCTTTTCCGCTTTTCTATTAAAGGCCGCTAAGCTGTTCGCATGCTCAATCTCCGCTCCCTGTTCAAGGATCAATGAAACCTGACCAGCGTCGAAAGCCTTGAGCGCTTCAAAAGAATCGATCAAGTCTTCGAACAGGGAAGACGCGGCATGTTTTAACATGGCAGCCTCAACCAACCTCATTTGAACGTCAGAAAATTTATCGTAAAGATGACCAACATGCTCAAGGTAGACAAGGCACCCTTGACTAGACTTCAGCTGAAACCGTCTAACCATCGACCACGAAACGTTGACCGACTGCTCACTCAATAACAGGAATCTGGACAGATCATCACGGTCAAGGTCGAACATGTCACGGCCCACTTCAACCCAACAGAGCACATTATCAGCATCCCCCCGAGCGAGAAGCGCCTGCGCTACGCGAAAGTAACCTCCGATCAATCCGGAGGCATGCTGGTACTTCGCATGCAGCGCTAAACCAGCCTGTTCCAGCTCGGATATTTGCCTCGAATAACCAACTTCGACCGCTCCGAGCAGCAGCTGCAGGTAATTAGCGGCCGGTTCAAACGAATAACCCGAGAGTTGTTCTGCAGCCTTTGTTATCTCCATGAGTCGCGCGGGATGATCAATCACCTCTGCAATTTCTAACAATAAGTTCACCGTCTCAAATGAACGCCAGCCAGAATCTCCGATGATCACACAGCTTTCGGCAAAGCGATTTATCTGCTCCGAAGAAAAAACGGCGCCAAGGGCAACGATTGTCAACCTAAAACGCGAAGCAGTATCCCGGTTAATCAGCCAAAGTCTCTCTGCGGCTTCTTCTGGTGTGTATGTACTTTTTGATTCCACGAAATGGCGACCTAATCGGAGGGGAAGACTGCATCGACCAATTCAGCGATCGCTCGCTGCACCTCGACATCATCTGACACAGCCTTGGATATAGCAGCATCACAAGCGCGACGTGGGAGCAAACCCTGAACAATCAATTGCCCGGCATAGACCAGTAACCGAGTGCTGACTCCCTCATCAAAGCCATGGCTTCGCAGGTTTCTAATGTTCTGCCCAATGCGCGCCAGCTGATCTGAAAACGTCGCACTTACGCCACTCTCATGCGCAATAATCCTGGCCTCCTCGGCGTGCTCAGGGTAGTCAAAATCAATCGCGATGAATCTTTGACGGGTACTTGGCTTCAAATCTTTTAGTACATTTTGGTAACCAGGGTTATACGAAATCACCAGCAAAAAGTTCGGGTGCGCCTCCAGTATTGTCCCCAATTTCTCTACCGGTAAAATTCTCCGGTGATCCGTTAACGAGTGAATCAATACCGTGGAATCTTTACGGGCTTCAACTATCTCGTCCAGATAGCAGATCGAACCCTCTTTTACCGCTCTGGAGAGCGGCCCATCCTGCCAAACCGTTTCCTCTGACTTAAGCAGAAACCTGCCGACCAGATCCGTTGCTGACAAATCCTCATGGCAGGCAACAGTCTGCAAAGGTTGCTTAATGCTGTTTCCACCCTGGCGATAAATGCGGTGCGCCATGTATTCAACGAACCGGGTCTTACCGCAGCCGGTTGGCCCTTTAAGCAGCACAGGAAGTCGCTGAGCGTAGGCCGCCATGAACACTTCAACTTCATCTGCAAGCGGCAGGTAGTAAGGTTCATCGTGTAATTCGTATCCGGTCGCTAATTCTGTACTCAAGTCAATCTCCAACTAATCTCATGTCTATTGTTAATACCGTCCGTTATTCCCCGGTCCAGTTGGGCTTACGCTTCTCCAAAAACGCATTCACCCCCTCTGCAAAATCTTTCTGTCGACTCATAGCGTCGATCAATCTCTCGCTGTCCTTTACCGACGCGGCCACATCCCTATGGAGATCCTTGTAAATCTGCCATCGGGTTTCTCTTAGCGACCCTGGCGACACCGTTTCAATCATCTGCCGAACGTATGCATAGGTCTCTTTCAAAAGAAGGTCAGGCTCAACTAACCTGTTAACCAACCCTAACGCGAACGCTTCATCAGACGTGAAAATTCGACTGGTTAGCAACAGGTCATTCGCTCGCGGCAATCCGATCAGCCGAGGGAGCAACCAGGACAAGCCATATTCCGCCGGAAAATTAAGTTTGCCATGGGCGGTAGTAAACTTGACGCCGGGCACCGCAAACCGAATGTCCGCAAAGCAAGCCAAAACCAAACCGACGCCGGCTGCCGGGCCGTTGATGGCGGCGACCACAGGCTTTGACAGCCCAAAATGATACGCAAAAGACGCGTCAAAATCTGTGCTGACCCCTTTACCAGGTTCCGCCAGAGCATCGGGCGTACCAGCGTCGTAACCACCTTTCTCAATATGGCCTTCAAGGGCTTTGGTATCGGCACCCACACAGAAACCTTTACCCTCACCTGTGACGACAATCGCACGGACATCAGCAGCCTTGTCAGCCCGAGCAAGAACGTCACGGTATTCGGTATGCATTCGGCCAGTCCACGCATTCATGCGATGTGGGCGGTTCAGCGTGATCGTCGCGATCTTGTCCAGCACGTCGTACCGGAGTGTTTTTAAGTCCATCTATCATCCCAAGGTTTAATCAACAAAAGCAGTTATTAGAAATTCTCTCACGATCTTGGTGATCTGGTCATGACACCTAACAAAAAAATGGTCTGTATCCGGGATCTGCTCTACCCACGTGTTCCCATCAACAAACCAGTCTTTAGCCGAGTCAGTGTTCACGAATTGGTCATTTTCCGCGAGGATCACCAGGCTTGGCAAGGTCGGCGGATGCTCCTGACCAAAAAAACCCAAGGCCGGCGCGACAAGAATCATACATTCCGGGGCCAGTATGTTCTGAGCGGACAAAGCTACTGCACCACCAAATGAGTATCCCACCAGGATGATCCGTTCACCAACCGACCTTTCACGCACCCAGTTCGTTGCTGCGGCCACGTCGTCGATTTCACCCAGGCCGTCGCCATACCTTCCCGCAGAACCACCGACGCCTCGAAAATTAAATCGCAGGCTGCTGATCCCGGAACTAAGCAGCGCTGATTCGAGTGCATCGAGTACCCGGTCATTCATCGTCCCACCAAATTGAGGATGTGGATGACAAAGCACCGCAGTCACGCCGGTAGCGGCACCGGCTTCTGAATACCGGGCCTCAAGGGGACCGGCTGTGCCCGCTATAACTAATTCCATCAAAGGTTATCTCACTTGGCAGGTAATCCGAAAAGCCATAATCTAACACACGCTTAAAACACTTGAGGTGACAGTTCTTTCAGCTTTGGTTAGAGTCGCTCTTAACCCAGACTTACAGGCACCCCGTGCGCGCAGCTAGCTTCCTATTTTTCATCATTCCGTTGGTTGAAATGATCATCCTCATCCAGGTGGGCGGCATGATTGGTCCGTTGCCTACAGTCGGCCTAGTGGTGCTGACCGCAATCTGCGGTGTATCGCTGCTGCGGTCAGAAGGAATGGCAACCCTGACCAGGGTTCAGGAGAAGTTACAAAGAGGCGAAATCCCTGAGTCAGAGTTGCTCGAAGGGATCATGTTAATTGTTGGCGGAGCGCTTTTGCTGACACCCGGCTTCGCGACCGACATCGTTGGCTTTGTTTGCCTGATTCCCGTTTTAAGGCGACCGCTGGCAGCCAGATTTATTCGTTCAACCAGCTTCGGGAAATTTCAAATGCACAGCCAGTTTCAGCGTGGTGGTTTCCGAAATAAGGATGGGCAACCAGGACAAACAATCGACGGAGAGTTTGTCTCCGAGCCTAACGATGACGTCCCCGCCGCCAAGGCTAATTTAGAGAACCCAAATAAACCTCAATGAATCCAGAAGAAAACACCAATTACGTCGATCAATTTTGGGATGATGTCATTCTTCCCAGCTTGACTGAATACGTCCGAATACCTAACAAGTCACCGCTGTTCGACCCGTCATGGGAAGCCAATGGTTACATGCATGATGCTGTTAATCATATGGTCTCGTGGGTAAAGGCCCAGGAGGTTCCCGGACTTGAAGTGCAGGTTCACCAATTGCCAGGACTAACGCCCACCATCCTCATGACCCTGGAAGGTGATACTGACCAAAATGTCTTGATTTATGGACACCTGGACAAGCAACCGGAATTTGATGGGTGGGCGGATGGACTGGCACCGTGGGACCCGGTTATCCGCGATGAAAAACTCTACGGCAGGGGTGGCGCTGACGATGGATATGCGATTTATTCTGCAGTTGCCGCTATTAAGTCACTGCTCGACCAGAAACTACCTCGACCGCGGATCAACGTCATTATTGAGGCGTCCGAAGAAAGCGGTAGCCCGGACCTTCCCCACTATATGGAAAATCTTGGCGAAATCATTGGTGACCCGAATCTTGTGATCGCCCTTGATTCAACCTGTGGCAACTATGATCAGCTCTGGTTAACCACCTCGCTGAGAGGGATGCTGGTCGCAGATCTTACCGTTCGCGTATTAACACAGGGCGTACATTCGGGTGCGGCGGGGGGGATTGTTCCTTCCAGTTTTCGACTGCTCCGACAGATAATATCGAGACTTGAAGATGAGAACACAGGCTTTATCAAGCCTTCCTTCTTGAACGAACAAATTCCGGACATTCGCCGGCAGGAAGCGATCGCAGCAGGAAAGGTTCTCGCTGATTCATTTGCCGAAATGTATCCATTTGCTGGACATGGCGGTCCGGTCTCTGATGATCCCACCGAACTGGTGCTCAGTAATACGTGGGCACCTAGCCTGGCCATTACCGGACTTGGCGGAGCGCCTTCCCCGGAAGCGGCTGGTAATGTGCTGCGCCCAGAAACCACCGCGCGATTGGCCCTAAGAATTCCTCCGACAACTGATGCCGTGAAGGCCGCGGTTGCACTAAAGGCACTTCTAGTTGACGCTGCCCCAAACAACGCCGATGTGAGTGCCTCCTTTCACACACCAAATGCCGGTTGGCATGCACCCGCAACCACGCCTACGCTAATGAATAGCCTAATGGCGGCTTCAATGGATTACTTCGGCGCACCAGCTGTTGCAATGGGCTGCGGTGGGAGCATCCCGTTTATGGAGTTTCTCGCCAGCCGGAGCCCAAATGCACAATTCGTGGTCACGGGCATACTTGGTCCACATTCCAATGCTCACGGCCCTAATGAATTTTTGCACATACCGGCAGCGAAAAAATTGACCGCCTGTGTCGGAAAAATTATTGCAGACTGGCGTGCTTAGCGTCACCAGACGCGTTTATTTAGCCGCTTTTGTGCTCAGATGTATCATTCAGGCACGTTGACTGTCTGTGTCTAAAGTCCCAGTACCTGCTGAGCAATAATGTTATGTTGAATCTCGCTTGTACCACCCGCAATCGTGTAACCACGATGGTGAAACAAGCCACTCGCCACCATGTCAGCAATCTCGGCGCCCGCAGGACCACCTTCGCGCAGCGTTGAATCCTGCGGTAACCCAAGATACCCAACTATCTCATAGAGCATTCTATCCATGTCCTGCACAAGTTGGCTGCCCTTGAGCTTTAGCATGGAGGGCTCTGCGCCGATGTCAAAACCCTTATCGAACTTTGTGAGTAACCGTAGCGCTGTTGTATCCAGCGCTTCCAGCCGTATCACCAACGCGGCTACACGTTCCTTGAACGCCTCCGCGTGAGGATTTTCGTTTAGAGCGCTCATAATATTCGACAACATTCGTCGGTTCTCTGCCACCCTGGAGACCAGCAAACGCTCATTGCCAAGCAAGTTTTTTGCGACACTCCACCCCCTGTTCTCTTCACCCAGCTTGTTCAACCTGGGCACGCGAACCTGGTCAAAGAACACCTGATTCCAGAGTCGCTTGCCGTTAAACGCCAGCAAGGGCTTAACCGTAATGCCAGGGTCATTCATGCCTATCAGCAGGAAGGTAATGCCCAACTGCGGCTTAGCCTGAGTATCGGTACGTACCAACATAAAGATATGATCGGCACGTTCTGCCGCGCTGGTCCAAATTTTGGAACCCGTGACAACATAATCATCACCGTCAATTACAGCCCTGGTGCTGACCGACGCGAGGTCTGAACCGGCCTGCGGCTCGGAGTATCCCTGACACCAGGAGATATCGGCGTTCAAAATTTTTGGCAGGTAATATTGCTGCTGCGCCTGCGTGCCATATTTAATAATCGCCGGTCCCACCATGGAAAAGCCAAACCCCTGAACTTCAGGTGCATGGTGCATTTTCATCTCGATATCGAACAAGTGCCTGCGCACCATCGTCCATCCTGACCCACCAACCTCTACAGGCCAGTTTGGTGCTGCCCAACCCCTGGCATTAAGGACCCGGGTCCAGCTGTCTTGCTCTTCCTTGGAAATGGGATAACCCAGCTTCACCTTCCTGCTAAGCTGTGGGTCAAGGTTTTCTGACAGAAAAACCCTGACATCTCTCTGAAATAGCCGGTCTTCCTCGCTCACTTGCAGTTGCATAGCCCGATCCTTCCTTCATGCCAAGGGATGCAGCATTGCACACTTAAAGGCATACAGGAACGGTCTAACAGACAATCAACCTCGACTCTGGGTGCAGATAACGATAGCATCACCTTTTTTAGTCGCGCGGTTCGAAACATGCCTAACCGGAACACGAAGCCAGCTCTTCTGCTGCTTGCCATTCTTCTTTTAAGCGCCTGCGGTTCTGACTCAGGTTTTAATGAAGACACAGATTTTATTGCTAAAGATGGCTTCGTCCAGTTCGTCAACATGATGCCCGATAGCCCCTCTGTCATCATGCTGCATGGGCTTGACAGAACATCGGTCGGCTTTCCGTTGGCTCAATCAGTTGGCCAAGTCCCGGTGGATAAGTATGACTGGCGGATTGCGTACCTTAACTCCAACGACGACGAAGTGACTGTCGCTGAGGGCGAAGACCAATCAGTTCTCGAAAATGGGCTATCGACTTTTCTTTGGATGGGAAGCATGACCCAACCTAATATCCAAATCGTAGACGCGCCCTTTATTCTTCCGGCTGACCGCACAGAAGGTCTTGCAGATATATGGTTTGCGTCTAACCTGACTAATCACCCTATGGTAGACATATACCTCACGGACCTAGGCGCAGCGCTCGCTGGCGCAACGCCTACTGCTACTGTCACATCAGGCAGCTTTACTAACAGGTTTTCCGTAGATGCTGGGCCCAACCAGCAACTACGCATCACGGTCGCGGGATCGAACGCCTTGTTATTCGATAGCGGACCCCTGGAAATTCTAGACAGGACGGAAGACTTGTACGCATTAGTTGATGACTTCGGACCGGATGGCGAAAACCACGCCAATGTCGTCCGTACCGTCGGTGCTGAGGGGTCTACGATCCTAGACGTATCCCAGTCAGCTTCCGTCCGGATCGGGAATTACTCAGAACAAACGCCGGTAACGGCAACGCTGGGCACTAACGTGTACCCCAACATCATCAAACAGACACGCAGCAGTTCGCAGACAACCGACAACAGCAGCGCCGAATTCAAAGTGACCGATACTAATGGCACAATTTTGGAAGAAAGCGCAGGTCCTGTCCCCATAAGGAGAGGTGCACTCCAGTCGATTTACACGTTCGAGAACAACACCACTAATGCCACATCCGTCACCCGTTCGCTTGTTGTTGCTGATTCATTTCGTCTTGTTCGTGACCGAGCACTGATTAAATTCATTAACGGTAGCAACGATGCTGTTGACTTCTATATCCTTCGTTCAGGCCAGGACCTTGATGAAGTAGCGCCTTTACTAAACGATATTGGTTTCGCGGGATCGCCAAACAACGAATCCATAGCCAATAACGTTGAATACGTTGTTCGAAACTCAGGCAATACAGAAACACTCGCCAGTGCAAGCAACACCCAACAAGAAGGGGTTGGCTACACGCTGATTTTCGACACTCAGGGCGTTCTGCACGTTTTAACAGACTAGAAAAAGTCAAAACACGATGGTGACGGCTGTGGGAAAACGCCAAAAAGCTTTCGGCCATGCACAAAGTCCCTTCGATGCTTGACAAGCATCTGGGAAGGCGACGTTTCTGTTTGGTCTAGGCTTTTATTTCTGAACTTTTTTCTGAACCTTTTTTTTCTGAACCTTCTTTTCTGAACCTTCTTTTCTGAACCTTCTTTTCTGAACCTTCTTTTCTGAACCTTCTTTTCGAAACCATTTTTTCTGAACCACCATTTCTGCAGGTGGGACGTTAGAAAAACTAGATAACTTTCTCGTCTTCTAGCCGTTTAACGAGGTCATTTAAGACCCCTTTAACAGAAGAACCCGCGAGGGACTCACTTAGAATATTCATGATTTCCTTGTTCATCGAAGTGTTATTGGATTCAGCACTCCTTTTAACTTCTAGATGAATCGTTGGCGGAAGTCGTAATACAAATTTTACCTGTTCGAGTTCTGACACTTAGGTTCCTTTAGACCGAGAAGACTTCGCTACTATAGGCTGATAATTCGTAAATAACTGCTTACAAAAGTCACGCAATTGTAAGTTTACCTTGATCCCTGAATGCTATGATAAGGCCGTTTTGACCTTCAATAACGCCATCGACACCACCCTCAACCGCAAACGCGTACTTTATCTTGCGTGGCCCATCATACTATCTAATATTTCAGCGCCGCTATTGGGACTCGTAGATACCGCCGTCATCGGAAACCTGAACAACCCAGCCCTAATCGGGGCTATTGCTATAGGCGCGATGATTTTCAGTTTTATCTACTGGGGGTTTGGGTTCCTGCGAATGGCTACCACCGGCCTTATCGCTCAGTCCCGCGGCGCAGAAGACTATGATGGCGCCAAAGCCGCCTTCTATAGAGCCCTGATTATCGCTGTTAGCATCGGATCAATTCTATTGCTTCTCCAGAATGTCCTTGCCGGATTCGCCTTTTCTGTCATTGAAGGTAGCCCTGCTGTTGAGGAAGCCGCGGTCACCTATTTCAACATTAGAATATGGTCAGCCCCACTTAGCCTTATACACCTCGTGTTAATGGGATATTTGCTGGCACACCAAAGGTCCACCACCATCCTATGGATACAGCTATTACTCAACGGGACCAACATTGTGCTAGATTTCGTGTTCGTCGCTGGCTTTGGCTGGGGTGTCGCCGGCATTGCGGCGGCGACTGTTATCGCAGAAATTGTCACGACTTGCGTTGGTGTTTACATCGTCTTTCGGCATATGCGGTGCAGCTACATGACTATAGCCGTCCCAATGAGCATTCTGAAAGATATCCAGGCAGTACTCAAAACGCTTAGGATTAACCGAGACATAATGATCAGGACTTTGTCCCTGATATTCGCGTTCGCTTGGTTTACCAACGAGGGAGCCAAATCCGGCGATATCATGCTGGCAACCAACGCAATCCTCATGCAATTTGTGGCCTTTTCTGCTTTTTTTCTGGATGGTTACGCGCTTGCTGCAGAAAGTCTTGTCGGCACCGCTGTTGGTGCAAAAAACCGGAGCGGTTTAGACCGAACCTTACGTTACATCAACGAACTGGGACTAGTGACAGCCATTATCCTTTCAGCGATTTTTTTCTTGGCAGGACCAGCCATGATTGACCTACTCACCAACGTCGATGAAGTAAGAAATACAACCAGAACCTACCTACTCTGGGTCGTTGCTGCACCGGTCATTTCACTTTGGTGCTATTTGTTGGATGGCGTCTTCATCGGCGCGACTTGTACTCGTGAGATGCGCAATGCGATGGTGTTCTCATTAATGGCATACCTCGCCGCCTGGTACTTACTAGCACCTGTTTTTCTGAATCATGGGCTGTGGCTGTCACTGCATGTGTATTTTGTCGTTCGTGCGCTGACGCTTTGGTATTACCTGCCCAATGTCCGGGCACGATGTACTTAATTGCTTTTCACATGCCAGTCACCGTAAACTTTGCCGTTCGAACACTACGGATTCAACGATGAAAATCTCTACCTTAATGAGTTACGCGCAAGGCTACGTCGGCGCGACAAAAGAAATTGTGGAAATGGAAAAAGCAGGTCTGGATGTCGTCTGGGTCCCAGAGGCTTATTCCTTCGATGGTGTCTCTGCGATGGGCTATATCGCGGCTAAAACTGAGAGAGTTACCATTGCGTCTGGGATCCTCAATGTTTACAGCAGGACACCTGCCCTAATGGCCATGACTGCCGCAGGCATCGACGCACTGTCCGAAGGACGCTGCATGCTGGGGTTAGGTGCCTCCGGGCCCCAAGTGATTGAAGGTTTTCACGGCGTACCCTACGACGCGCCTATGACTAGGCTTCGAGAAACGATTGAGATCTGCCGCAATGTGTGGCGACGGGAAGATAAACTCGAGTATCAAGGGAAGAAATACCAAATCCCACTCGCACCGGGTCAAGGTACAGGACTGGGTAAACCGCTTAAGATAATTAACCACCCATATCGCGAAGAGATTCCTATCGCTCTGGCAACCCTCGGAGAGAAAAGTGTTGAGATGACCGCTGAGCTTGCTGATGCCTGGCTACCGGCTTTTTACATGGCGGAAGGCGCAGACGCGGTCTGGGGCGAGGCATTGAGGAAAGGCAACGCAAAACGCGACCCAGGAAGACCTCCTCTGGATATTTATGCGGGCGGCGCAGTCGCGATCGGGGATGGTCTTGAATCCTACCGAGACATGTCACGACCGGGCATAGCGCTGTATGTTGGCGGAATGGGCGCAAAAGAGAAAAACTTTTATAATCAGGTCTTCAGAAAATACGGCTACGAGGAAGAAGCAGAAAACATTCAGAATCTATTCCTTGCTGGTCGAAAATCAGCAGCAGAAGCTGCCATTCCCGACTCTTACCTGGAAGCGACTTCACTGGTTGGTCCTGAAGGATTCGTCATTGACCGTCTTCAGGCTTTGAAGGAGCATGGCGTTACCTCACTTAATGTAGGCTTTCTTGGAACGACGACTGCTGAAAGAGTCTCTAACTGTGACAAACTTAACAACTTGATAGCAAAGGCGCTATAGCCGAGGGAAACGGGGCTTCGGCCCCGTTTTTTTCAGAAAAACCAGACTATTTCCTGCGAAAAGCCACCTGAGACCTGAGAACAGGCAGCTTGAAAGGCCTAGTGAGCTTGTCTAACCTGCGACTGTTCGACTGAGTTTTTTGCTTCCTATACGCCGTGATCCTGGTGCCTCAGCCAACTCCATTTTTATGTTGGGGCCAACCTGCATTGCAATGAGAATTAACACGACAGACACTAACTCGCACCCTTTTTTCAGACGCCAATCAGTGCAGCGATAACGCAGGGCACCATGTGCAAATACACAGGTCCCGGCACATGAGTAGCAGGCAATTTCGTTAAGGGGCGTCAGATTTATGCAACATGCGCCGTACGAGACAAAAGATGCTCGAGCCCTCAAAGCAACATGACAGGAGTACACTGCAACGCCTGCAGGACTTCCTGGCCGCCAAGTCTAAGCTGGTCGTTTTATCCGGCGCGGGGATTAGCGTGGGTAGCGGCATCCCGACTTATCGTGATAAAGCCGGAAACTGGCAGCGTAGTAACCCCATACAACACCAGGACTTTATGTCCAGGAAATCAGCCCGTCAACGATACTGGCTTCGAAGCTATAGCGGCTGGCCCGCGGTTGCTTCGGCAGTGCCATCGCCCAGCCACCAAGTCATCGCGGAACTGGAGCGACGCAAAATAGTGAAGATGGTCGTGACCCAAAATGTAGACCGACTACATCAACAGGCAGGTTCACAAACCGTTATTGACCTGCACGGCCGACTTGACGAAGTCATCTGCATGCATTGCCAGACGATAGTCTCAAGACACACCCTGCAGTCAAGACTGACGTTGCTAAACCCGTCTTTTTCGCAGCAAGGACAAATAGCCCCCGATGGCGACGCCGACGTTCCCGAAGATTCAATTCCATCTGTCACTGTTCCATCCTGCGAAGGTTGCGATGGGATATTGAAACCCAATGTCGTGTTCTTTGGAGACAACGTAGACAAGTCCATTGTGCAGCGAGTCTATGATGGTATCGATGACAGCGATGGCCTGCTTATCGTGGGTACTTCCCTGAAAGTATTTTCAGGTTACAGATTCTGCCGTTATGCCGCGCAGCAACGCAAACCAATCGCATCGATCAATCCTGGTCTATCACGGGGCGACGAGCTCATCCAGACCATCGTCCGCGAGGAGTCAGATGACGTACTCACACACATCCTTAACAACGTCAGCTCATCAATCGGTTAAAACGTTCCGTAACACTTCATCCAGGGGTGTCAGCGTTAGCCCAAGCAGATTAGTCGCGTCCCCGGTATCAATGACATCATCATGATCAAGCACACCTAGCATGGCCCTTGTTACTGGCGGGTTGGCACTTGTTTTTTCCAGCACCCAGGCTAGCGAGTATCCTAGTGCTATCGGCAACGATATAACCTTTGGTTTGTTGCCAAGCAATCCGCCCGCTCGTTCAATCAACGCCCCTCTCGTCAATGATTCCGGACCAGCAAGTTCGATAACTCGGTTCTCGGGAACCAGGGACACAGCTGACATAATCGCATCGACCACATCCATGCTATAGATGGGTTGCTCAAGGCTGCCGCTTCTAAAACATAACGCCAGCCCTGATGTACCATTTTTTGCAAGCGCCCGGGATGCATAGTCTCCAGGACCGAGCACCATAGGGACCCTGATGACAGAGGTTGGAATGGCGCCGGCATGAAGAATGGCATCTGCTGCTGCCCTCGATGCGAAACACCTGTTGGTTGACGAGGGATCGCTACCCAGGATCCCCAGCGTCACGATATGACTGGCATCAAGGTTCGATTCGACCAACGCTGCCGACGTTTTTTCATGTGCCATTTCAAAGCTGTTCGTGGCAGATTCCTTTATGATCCCCACAAGGTGAACGATGACCTCAGCACCCTGCCCAGCTTCGCTGATGCCAGCAGAATCTGTGTAGCTGACCACTCGGATATCTGCGCCAAGCGCTTCCTGACGAAGCGATGCTGCCGCTTTTTCGGACCGGACAATGGCGACGACCTCGTCGCTGGGCCGCGTTTCATTTATCCGGCGAATCAAACGAATGCCCAAGTGCCCGTTCGCGCCGGTGATTAATAATCGCATGTTGTGCCTTTCCATTTATTTAACGCAAGATCCCGCGGACAAGTTGCGTCAAGCAAGCTGTAATGTGGCATTATGCGTTCTTCGTTTAACCACGCCAACCTGAATGTCACAGCTACTTACCCTGCCAAACTTGTTGAGTTTATCCCGAGTAGGACTGGCACTAATGATGTCGTGGACCGTGTACCATTCGAATTGGTACGTCGCTGTTGTCATCCTATGGACGGCTATCTTTACCGATATATTCGATGGCTATCTGGCCCGCAAGAAAAACCTGACCTCTGCAATAGGGGGATTGATGGACCATGGCAGCGATGCCTTTTTTGTAACGTTAACCATTGCTGCGCTCGCCCACCACAATTGGGCTCCAGTCGCATTGGTGTGCATCATTCCAGCGGCATTCATACAATATACGCTTGACTCAAAAGCCTTGGCTGGCCACCCACTAAACGCCAGCTCACTCGGGAAATACAACGGCATAAGCTACTTTGTGTTCGCCGGATTTCCCGTGATGCAGCTAACCCTAGGCATTACCCTGATTCCTTTTGACTGGTTCGTCTGGATAGGCTGGGGCCTCGTAGTAACCAGCGCAATAAGCATGGTCGATCGCCTTGTCACCCTGCTTTCAAACAAACCATAAAATTGCTGTCAAACCGGACGGTCGACGAATAGCTCCCGATTAGCCAGCGGCAAGAAGACGACACCAATCACAGCGTTAAAGACCACGAAGAAGGTGTGCATGATCATTGAGAAAACCCCAACCTCGGGGTAATCAGGAAACAGTACCGCCCAGAGGAGCAACGCCCCGGCATGAAATGGCAGCGGTAAAGCCGCCGCAAGAAAGATCACCGGAAGGAACGCCAGCATCTGACCAAAGCTGACGTTTACGCTGAACAGGCTGAGCGCAAGGCTATAAACAACCACGGCACCGATCAAATTTGGCGCTTTGCAGAGTAGGAGTAACCCGTAGTGCTTGAGTTCTGCATGCCTTAAGGCATGAAAAATTGGTTTATCCCGGAGCGTTGAGTTCTTGAACAAGTACCCCCTGAAATAGGCAACGTGAAAGGGAAAATAAAGAAACGCTATCGCAAACACACTAAGCATGATTTGTGGCAGCGGCAGGCTAACTGCGGCTTCCTGTACAAGGTCAAAATAAAGGGCAACCCCGATAGCAGAAAAAATCAGCAACTGGTAGATCTCGACGATCCCCAGCAGGACCATTGTCGACACTGCCTTCCAACCAGGAACGTCATAACGCCGCAGCAGGTATAACGACATCGCGCCCTTGCCTACTTGCTCGTTCACCAGGGACAAAATATAGGCGCTTGCCCTGATCGGCAGAATGTTCGTGAGTTTGATTTCTGGCGTATTAAACCACCGGATGGCCCGCCAGGTCGCATGAGAATCAACAAGGAAAAAGAACAGTGAATACGGAATCATCAAAGCCAACCACATTGACCAGTCCGCATCACGGAAAAAGTTGCTGAGGTACTCGAGCGTTGTTAATCCATCTCGCGCCGCAGAGGCTTCAATCCTTGTGAATACCAAGTAAAAGCAGCCCGCAGCAAGCAACCAGGTAATCGTCCTAACCAGCATTGACTTTAACTTACTTTGCGGTGGCGTTGAGCTCAGTGCTGACGTTTCTATTTCGCTAATTGTCTTTTCTCCCCATCTCTTTGACGCTTGTTTTTTCTATATTAATAGACATTTGTAAGCTGCTGATTGCGCCGCCACCTTAGCACGGGTTAGAACAATTCTCATCAGGTTAGCTTGTTCTTCGACTGCGCGGACCCTTCTGTACAAGTTATTTAAACCCGCTCTATTTGATGGTTTTTAACACTATTTCAAGCGGACTTACGTCGTTTTTCGGATTTATCCTTACGCTATTTATTGCCATTAGTGCGGTTCTGTTTTCGGCCCACTCGGCAGGGTGAAGAAAGGCTCCAGGACCTGCCTTGGCAGCACCCGGTGTTTCATCGCGCCAACATCTTGCCTTAAAACTCAGAATAAATTCATTTCCCGTATCGGCGTTCCCGCTGTTGATAGACACGAATCGCTCGCCAGAAATCAATCATCCGAAACGCAGGCCAGTAAACCACGGTGAAATAGAGCTCAGAGTAGGCGCTCTGCCAAAGCAGAAACCCGGACAAACGTTCTTCACCAGAGGTCCGAATAATCAGGTCAGGATCGGGTATGCCCTCGGTATAAAGGTGACTGGAAAAAAGATCTTCATCTATATCCGTCAACGCGATCTGCTTTTCCTGAACCTGTTTGGCAATGCTTTTAACAGCATCAACGATTTCCTCCCGACCGCCGTAACTCACCGCAATGTTTAACTGAAACCGATCATGATCTTTAGTGAGTGCTTCGGTTTTCTCAATTTCCGTGATCATTTCTTCAGACAGGTTTTCTCTCTGGCCAATGACTTTGATCTTTACCCTCTCGCGCTGGATAACCGGGTCTACCTGATACTGCTTCAGCTTCTTTAATATCAGGTCCATGAGGTAATCAACCTCGTTCGTTGCGCGATTATGATTCTCTCTAGAGAATGCGTACAAAGTGACAATCTTGATATTCAGCCGCCAACACCAGCGAAGAAAGTCTTCCAGTTTTCGAGAGCCGACATCGTGCCCTTCATTCAGCGCAAGTCCCTTTAGCTTCGCAAACCGACGATTGCCATCAACGATCAGCCCAATGTGGTGCGGCGCGGGACCGTTTTTAATTTGCGACCAAAGAAAGGGTTCGTAAAGCTTGTAAAAGACTGAGGGGATATTCAAAGAAGCATCCAGTAGTACCAGCAAAAAGTGATGTTAACTTGATTGCGCGCAAGGATAGCAGTGATTGCTATAGTAATGAACGAGGATCGAGCCCCATTTGCACACGGCCAACCACTTCATATATTGGAGCGGCAACCATGATGTGCTGGGTCGTGACATGAATATCCCGGAAACAACGTTGCAAAACACTGTGTTCATAGATAGATGAGCCGCCACCCCCCTGGTATAGACGATCTACTGCTGCGACCGACCGGTGCGTAGCATTGACCGCAGCCAGTCGAAGGCCCGCTTTTATTTCTTTCGGCAAACGCCTGCCCTGACTTGCCATCTCATAAGCATCGCCAATCACCGAGTGGATGTAGGCTTCTGCACTCTCAAGGTCTGCAGTCGATTCACCAACAATGCTTTGCACCTGGGCCCGTTCCGCCAGACTTTTCACCCCGCCCGTCGCGGTTTTAGTGCCCGCCAGTTGCTTGAAGGCTTCCAACGCCTTAAAACCAATTCCAAGGCTCACGCTGGAAACGCCCAGCGCCAACAGGCCAAGCATCGGGAACTGATAAAGCGGCCTTTTGATACGTGTCCGGCCTCCCAACACAACCGAACGACCGTCAGGAACAAACTGTTCCGTAACACTGAAATGATGACTGCCTGTGCCGCGTAACCCAGAAACGTACCAGGTATCCTCTATGTCAACCTGATCTCGCTCAAACATCATCAGTTGAAGTTCAGGCGCCCCTCCCTTGCCCAAGCGCTGCGTGTCTCCGTCGAAGATGAAACTGCCACCGCTAATCCACTGTGCATTTTGCGAGCCGCTGCCAAATGGCCATCTACCCGTCACCTTGTAGCCGCCTTCGACCGACTGGGCTGTTCCCATGGGCGCCGTCACGCCAACACTAAGAACATCCGGTCCACTCCCGTATATTTTCTTTGCATATTCATCTGACAAAGACGCTGATAACAATCCAGTGGTCGCCCCTATCATGACATTCCAACCCGCGGAACCGTCCCCAATCGACACCTGTTTGATCATTTCGACCAGCGTTGAGGGGTGAACTTCACTGCCCCCAAGTTCGGCCGGCACCAGTGCATGAAAAAGCCCCCCTGCGGCGAAGGCTCTTGAAATATCAGGCGGCAGCCTGCGGCCAGACTCAATTTCAAGGCTCCGCTCAGGCAACCGGGCAGACCAATCTTTTGCGAAGGTAACGAGATCCTGATCACTAAACGACATATTCTAAAGGGGTCCTTAAACCGGAATAACCGGAATAACCTGAATAACCTGAATCATAAACCACTGAGACCTTTTGACGTAACCCATCTGGACACGGGTTAGGGTTTTTCAACGACGTACCTTTACAAAAAAATATTAGTCACGGTTAGTTCCTCGATAAAATGACGCACTGGCTAATACCTGTATAGAGCACCCTCCTAAACACTGAAAAGTGCGACCTGCAATGAACTGCTGATCAACCAACCTGTCACACCAAAAATAGACTGGATTACGCCTGTTGCAAAACAAGGCGACGGCCCTATAATGACATTGTAATATTGGTCTGACCAATATGGTCATACCTAAATGGTCTGACCTAAATGGTCTGACCTAAATGGTCTGACCTAAATGGTAGTACCTAAATGGTCTGACCGAAAAGATCTGACCAAATACAAACCAACAAGAAAAAATACCATGCCTACCGCACCATCTAAAGCTGAAGAAATCATCGTCGTGCTGAGGAGTGAGATCCTTAGGGGCCAGTATCGACCTGGGGAAAGATTACCATCTGAACGAGACCTTGCGGCGCGTTTTGAATCTAACCGAGGCGCAATCCGCGAAGCCATCAAGAAGTTGGAACAGCTAGGCATCGTCGTTGTAGCGCCCGGCGGCGTCCGGGTTTTGCCCGTAGAAGAAGCGACGCTTGAAGTTCTCGGCTACCTTTTGGAGCTGGGAGAAATTCAAAAACCCGAGCTTATCGCTCAGGTATTGGATGTTTTAGCGGTAATAACGTCATTATCAGCGCGCTCCGCCGTCGTAGAATCCAGTGATGAAAACATCACTGAAATGGTCCAATTGGTGGACCAACTCGTAAACACCATGAGTGACAAAAAGAAGCACACAGACATCTGGATACAATTCAGCGACAAAATGTTATCCATCCACAAAAACCTGGTACTGCGTCTGGTGGGCAATGGCTTGCGAACTCAGTTCCTGAGCAGCACGATGAATTTAGAGTTCGAGCCAGACATCGACCAGTCGGCGGTAAAGCAGCAACTAGTCCGACTTAGAGACTCTATTAAATCCCGAGACGGTCTCAACGTTCGAGACGCCCTTATTCAACATTTTTACATCATTAAAACTGGCCTGCTGGCATCGGCCGTTGACCATCGTGCGGACGCAGACAGGAGAAAAGACAATGCCTAACGCCATCAAAGGGATCATGACTATAGCGGTACTGTTTTTTGCAGTCATCGTGGCTTACGGCCTCGTGAAAACCGCCCCGACTCCCGAGCAGTTCACCCCAGAAGAGACCACGACTAGCATTCGTGTTCTGGAGGTTAATCGAGAAAAAGTCCGCTTAACGGTTAGTTCTCAGGGCAGCGTGATGCCCTACAAAGAAAGTGAACTGATACCGGAGGTGAACGGCCGCGTTTCATGGATGTCACCGAATCTTCTTCCGGGTGGCTATTTCGCCAAAGATGAAGTGCTGCTCCGAATCGACAACAGAGATTATCGATCAAAGGTCGCGCGCAGTCGGGCAGGGTTGAACCGGGCTCTCGCAGAGGAAGAGCTCGCCAGATTCGAACTTGGACGGATGGAAGAGCTCGTCAAGAAAAAACTAACCAGTCAGTCGAGTTTGGAAACAGTCCTTCGGAATCATCGAATTGCTGATGCCGTGGTACAAGATTCGAAAATCGCGCTAGAGGAGGCAGCGCGCGACCTGCAGCGTACAGAAATAAAAGCCCCTTATGACGGCCTGGTCCGATCCGAGAAAGTGGATCTGGGTCAGTATGTCAGCCGCGGCATGGTGATCGCGTCAATCTATGCCGCACAGTATGCTGAAGTCAGGCTACCCCTAGCGGACAAACAGTTGGCTTATCTTGATCTTCCGCTCGGCCATCGCGGAGAACTCGCCGATGAGGTCGCACCGGAAGTGCTGCTGTTTACCAATTATGGTGGTAAGCAGTACGAGTGGCTCGGAAAACTGGTTAGGACTGAAGCAGAAATAGACTCAAAAAGCCGCATGGTGACCGCTGTTGTTAGGGTGAATAACAACAACAATGTCGACCAGCCGGACCTTCCAATCGGGCTTTTTGTTAACGCCAAAATCAACGGACGCTGGGCAGAGGGTGTCGTCACCGTTCCTCGCGCGGCCCTGCGAAACCAGAGCAAGGTTTTGGTGGTCGATAAGGATAATCGTATTCACTACCGTGACGTGAAAATCCTGAGATTCGAAAACGATAACGTCATTGTGTCCGACGGTCTGGAATCCGGGGAGGTGGTTAATATTTCACCCTTGCAAACCATCGTAGAAGGCATGCGAGTCAAGCCGATTTTACAGTCAGGTAGCAGTTAACCTGTATGAATAATCATAATTTTCTAACCTGGTTCACCGATAATCCAGTAGCCGCCAACCTGATGATGGCCATTTTTATTGCTGGCGGATTTATCTCTCTAGCCACAATGCACAAGGAAGAGTTTCCTAATATAGAACCTGGCATCGTGCAGATTCAGATTCCCTACCTTGGCGCCGCTCCCGAGGAAGTTGAGGAAGCCGTCTGTATCCGGGTTGAGGAAGCTATCGAAGGCGTAGATGGTATGGACCGTTTTTACTCGGTCTCCAGAGAAAGCATGTGCTCGGTGATGGTTGAACTAACACAAAACGCTGATATCACCACTGTACTAAACGATATCAAGGGCAAGGTCGATGCTATTTCTACTTTCCCCGCTGAAACCGAAAAACCCATCGTTTCCTCCATGCAGTTTAGAGGACAAACGATATCCCTGGCTGTTCACGGCAACACAGATGAAGCAACGCTAAAACTGCTGGCTGAAGAGATTCGTGATGATATCTCGGCACTGGAGGGGATCTCGCAGGTCTCGGTCACGTACGCCCGCCCCTGGGAGATCTCCATTGAAGTCAGCGAGCAGACCCTGCGGCAATACAACCTGACAATGAGCGAGATCGCCGATGCCATTCGTCGTGCCTCAATGGACTTGCCTGGCGGATCAATAAAAACGCAAGGTGGCGAGATTCTACTTCGTTCCAAAGGGCAGGCTTATCGGGGACCTGAATTTGAAGACATCGTGGTTGTCACTCGCCCTGACGGCACCAATATATCGCTCGGAGACATCGCCATTGTCAACGATGCTTTTCAAGAGGGTTTCCTACGCGCAAAGTTTGACGGCGAACGCTCCGTAGCCGTAACAGTCTACCGTGTCGGTAAAGAGGACACGATCACGTCAGCAAACTCAGTGAAACAATACATTGAGAAAAAACGTGCCCAGTTGCCCCCGGGGATCAGCCTGACCATCTGGATCGACGAATCAATAGCGCTCAATCGGCGAATTGGCGCACTCACTAAAAACGCTTATGCAGGTCTGGCGCTGGTGCTGCTCATTCTTACGTTGTTCCTCCGCTTCAAGGTCGCTATCTGGGTCGCGGCCGGTATTCCAATCGCCATCTTGGGGGCCATCTGGATGTTCCCCTTTGCTGGAATCAACATCAGCTCGCTAACCGTACTTGCTTTCATTCTGGTCCTAGGCATCGTTGTCGATGACGCTATTGTCGTCGGCGAGCGTATTTTTAGTCACGAAAGTATACAAAAAAATCACCGTGAAGCTGCAATCGCGGGAACCAAGGAGGTCATCACTCCCGTGGTGTTTGGCGTACTGACCACCATTGCCGCCTTCCTGCCGATTCTGTTGATAGCCGGCCGCATGGGCGACTTCTTTTCTATTATTGGCTGGGTTGTCCTCGTTTGCCTTGTGTTCAGTATTCTTGAATGTATGTTGATCCTGCCAGCACACCTTGCACATAGAAAAACCGAGGGCTACTTTCTTGAAGGCACACCTCTCGTAGAAGGTTGGATAAAATTCCAAGGTAAGTTTTCGGGAGGGCTTGAGTCCTTTGCGATAAACACCTACAAGCCCACGCTTGAGAAAACCCTGGAATGGCGTTGGGTCACCTGGGCTGTAGCCACCGCCGTCCTAGTCACCTCGATAGCGCTGATAGCCAGTGGCCGAGTGATTTTTCAATTTTTCCCCGCTGTTGAAGGTGACAGAATCTTCGCGACACTGACAATGCCCGAAGGCATTAATGTTGAGTACACTGAGGAGGCTGCGCGCCAACTAGAACTCGCCGCCTTTGAAACAGCCAAGGAAGTTAACGCGGAACTGGGTTTAGGTAAAGACAGCCTGGGCAATGATCGTTCAGTTATCCTTCACACGTTCCAATCCATCGGTGTCAAAGCTGCTCGCAGTAGCGGTCCCCCCATGAGAACCGCCGGTGGCAGCCATCTTGCCGAGGTGGTACTTGACCTAGTTCCATTCAAGGAGAGGCCAGGCTGGAATACAAACAAAATCGCCGACAAGTGGCGAGAGAAGACAGGTTCTGTGACAGACGCCGTTGAACTGCAGTTCACGACTTCAACATTCAGCGGAGGCGATGCTTTAGCACTTCAACTGAAAGGCCGGGATATCGAACAGCTGAAGCGTGCGGCGCTGTATTTACGCACGGAACTTGGACGATACCCTGGGGTACTGGATCTAACGGACTCATTCCGCGCCGGTAAACAAGAAGTTAAATTGGACATCCTGCCGGAAGCCAAACCCCTGGGCCTTACACTAAATGATCTTGCTCGCCAGGTACGGCAGTCATTCTACGGGGAAGAAGCACAAAGGATTCAAAGGGGTACCGACGACGTTAGAGTCATGGTTCGTTACCCAGAGAACGAACGGCAATCCCTGGGCAACCTTGAAAACATGAGAATTCGTACAAAAGAAAACATAGAGGTGCCTTTTTCTACTGTTGCCAAGGTAATCTACGGTGACGGATTCAGCGCCATCAACAGAGAAGATCAACAACGCGTCATCGATGTCAGGGGCGATGTGAATCGCTCTATTGTGACCCCGGAAGAAATCATGGCTGCGGTTGAAAAAGCAGTCTGCGCCACGGGTACCAGTTTCGGCAGTCGGGAAAGCAGATGCTACAACGCGGACTTCCCCGGGGTCGCGTTTAAAATCTCTGGTGAACAGGAAGAGCGTGCCAAAGCCCTCGGTAGCATGATTGCCACCGTACCACTTGCCCTGATGATCATATTCGCGCTGCTGGCGGTTCCATTGAAGAGCTACATGCAGCCCCTGGTCATCATGAGCGTCATTCCTTTTGGTGCCGTTGGCGCAATCGTTGGCCATTATATTATGGGATGGGATCTAATCTTCTTTTCATTACTAGGTATCATCGCGCTTTCTGGCGTTGTTGTGAATGCGTCGCTTGTCCTTGTTGACTATATCAACAGACAAAGGCTGGAAGGCGTACCACTGTTCGAAGCAGTCTCCAATGCAGGTGTGGTTCGGTTCAGGCCTATAATCCTGACTTCGGTCACTACTTTCGTGGGGCTGGTGCCTCTGATGACAGATAAGGACCCGGAAACGTTTATGTTCATTCCCATGGCGATTTCACTGGCGTTTGGCGTCCTGTTTGCCACCGTGATCACCCTGTTTCTGGTGCCAAGTCTTTACCTGATGCTTCACGATTGGCTGAAGTTCTGGGGCTTTGATAATGACACCGACCCTGCATTGACCGTGCACAACGACCCGAAACCCAGCCCGGTCGTTGAGCCGGCATAAATACAATATGTTTCGCTGCTCATGCTCAACCGGTGGTTCTTGAATGCAGCACTTGGCTTTTTAGCGCTGCGTCATTGATTGATACCACTCGTTACCGGACACGTGTAAACCGAGACTGACGACCTATCGCTACTGATGATCTATCGCTACTGACGACATATCGCTACTGACGACATATCGCTACAAACTGATTCTGACGACTATCTTTCAGTCCAAGGTTTTCATATCTGTCCCACAACAGCGCATCATCCGGAACCGTATAAAAATCAGGATTATCGCGATACTCAGGACACAATGCCCTAATCGCCTTCCTAAGCCTCTTGTTCAGAGACGGTACGGCATAGGACGGATTCAATGCTTCATCCCAGTAATCGTTAATGTGGTCAGCAAAGCTAAAGGGTCTTTGCTGCACATAAATGTCACCGTCTAACATCAGGATGGCCGCCTTACCCTCGACAACATTATCTTCAAACAAGCTTTGGTAAAAGCGCCAGCCCTCGTAGTTGGCGACAAGGTCAGCGTTCGAGAACACCCCGGTTGTTAACTCGCCATAAATCCAGCGTTCCGCGAACCAACCTTTTCGTTGTAGCTTTTCCCTTGATTCACCGCGCAGCTCCCGCCTGTAGTATTTATACCCTTGAGAAACAAAGTGGCCGAACTTGTCTGAACCAACCATGACACCATTGACTCGGAATGATCGACCGACGCCAAAAATGAAGTTCACCCGGGTAGCCCAAAACGGCATTCCTTTATAGACACTATCACGCCGGGTCTGGTCGTATTTTTCGACTTCAGGAGATTTCGCAGCCCAGCGTTCAATTTTATCGGCCCAATACAAACCGCCAATCTCAAAATAGATAGCCTTTGCGATTCTCTTTTTGGTGCGAGGAGCATTCTTTCGCCCAAGGATGTCCTGAATTGACTTGTTGACAGCCCCGTTAAGCAAATCGAGAGAGTCCGAAACATCTTGTGTTCGATTCGTGTACTGATCAGATTCGTAAGCCTTGGCGCCGCTGCTGAAGACCAACAATAAAACTAAAAAAATCATAACCCACACTTTTTATTGAACCGGGCAACCTTACAACGTTTACGCCGCTTCGAGCAAAAGGCTCCGGTTTCACCTGTACAGGGACTCTTCAAAAACGATGAATCCGCTCGCGGTTGCATTGCAGGTGCTCGGCTTGGTTGTAATCCTGCAGCGACTATTGCCAACCACACGGTCTTGATAGATTCAATGTCTTTGCCTAAAAGAACCTCTCTGGCCCCCCAAAGCGACCTCGATTAGCGCTCAGCCATGCATTGTCACCGAGGGGTTTTAATTTATCTCGCCATACCGAAGAATTCATCGTTCGGCCGCATACTGGTCAGATTAGCCATCCTGTTGCTGAGCGCAAAAAATGCAGTAATAGCACCAATGTCCCAAACATCCTCCATACTGAAGCCCTTCGCTCTAACCTTCGCGATATCCTCATCTAACAAGGCACCTGAAGCGCTGGCAACTTTCAAGGCAAACTCGAGCATCGCATGCTCTCTCATCGTCAAGTCGGCCTTTCGATAATTGGTAGCTACCTGGTCTGATATCAGTGGGTTCTTTGCCCTGATTCGAAGAATCGCGCCATGCGCAATGACACAGTATTGGCAATCATTAGCCGCAGAGGTAGCGACCACAATCATTTCACGTTCCATTTTTGAAAGCCCGGAGTCTCCTTCCATTAATGTGTCGTGATAAGCCATAAAAGCCCTGAGTTCATTAGGCCGGTGTGCCAGGGTCAGAAACACATTCGGGACGAACCCCGTCTTTTCCTGTATTTTTATCATTCGGTTTCTCAAGTCTTCTGGAATCTGTTCTAGGCTTGGAACCGGGAACCTACTGATTTTCTTGTCCATTTGAACTGCCTTCAGGTCTGTTGAAACTGGTATCCATAATAACTTGCAATGGCTAATCCCGCGGCCACACTCGTAAATGGGTCGTGCTCTGTCACCTTCCCCGGGAATTCCGTTTCCAGCAACCGTTTCACCGCTGCGATCTGGGAGGACCCCCCGGTTCGGATCACGATATCGATGTCCGCCCTTGACCTACCGGACCGCTGCAAAACTTCTTCGGTCACATTTTCAATACGTCCAAGCATATCCGCCATAATGCATTCGAACTGGTCTCTTGAAAAAGGAACGGCTAAATCAAGCTCAGGTACATCGATGATGGTTTCTTCGACATCAGACAAGACTGCCTTTGCATCCTTAATTGCCTGGAACACAAGATAACTTAAGTTATGCGTAATCAGCTCAAGTAACCGCTCAAACTTTTCCTTGCCTTCCCCGCCCTGAGCAATCCGTTCGATAATTTTTGATCGGTACTGGTTCTGATTAAGAATGTAGGTGACGGCCCAGTTCAACAACTTGTCTCCATATTCCTCAAATGGAAACTCATTCTCAATCAAACGGCCATCTTTAACCCTTGACCATATTTCCCCTTTTCCAAAGTGCGGAAACAAAAGCTCTTTAAAAATTAGCTGATCGATGTGATCGCCACCCAACGAAATGCCAGACGTTGAGAGCACATCAAAATGTGTTCCCGAATACTCCACAACGCTGAGATCAAGTGTGCCACCACCAAAATCGACAGTTAGAACACAGCCTCGATCAGGGGACTGCTCATCGTGACGATAACTTAAGGTTGCCGCTACAGGTTCAGGATAGAAGGTCGGCTTCTTGATACCAGCATAGCCGCACGCTTCTGAAAGTCGATTGAAGGCAAGGTTGTTTCTCAGGTTCTCATTACCTTCAAATAGCACGGGGTGCCCAAAGTGAATGTCATCGAGAGGTTCCTCCAGATTTTCCTCTATAGAATGACGAATTCGCAAGAGTATCGGGGTAATCAACGCGACTAATCGAAACGGATGATCAAACACAAGAAGGCGCTTTATAGAACTATTACCCAGCAGACGTTTTACGCCCCGAAATAACCTTCCAGGCATTCCACGATCCACCCAGGGTTGCCCGTAGACACTCGACGTTTCAGTTTCTGCTTCAGAATGAGGATCGGACGAATTAGCTTCAGAGGTGACCATACTAGCTTTCGCGATCACTTCGGACGTCAACTCGACAATCCGGTCGCGATTCTCATCAATATACTGAGCGACCGCTGCTTCACCCGTCAGGGTAATCAGTTCGCGATCCAGATGCATCGCCGTGGGCATTATTGCATCATGTTCCTCGAGCGGTATCATGCGCACTTTCTCGCCGTCGTACCAAGCCGCCGCACTGTTTGAGGTACCGAAATCCAGACCTACGCCAATCATATGCTATTGATTTTAAACATTTTTTAGGTTTTTAGGTTAAAACAGTCGCACATCAAAACACATTTTTTGGACGTTTTCTACAGAAAGCAGAAAATCCCCGAGATTCCCCTTAACGACCCTATTAGTAGATATTCACTAACGCCGCTCTTGGGTGATTTCCAGCATTAGCAGCATATGACCCGTGCTTGCCAGAACACTGTAGCGACCCAGCGCTGCAGTATAAAACCCTGGCACTGTTCAAACCTGCGCGCTGAGCAATTTGCTCTTAACCTCTAACAAATCCGGAAGGGTTCGCTTACCTAAGGACATCTGCTCAATGTAAACGCTACGAACTTTTTCAGTCGATTTCATGTAAGCATCCAGGCTTGCAGGCCTCACCAGAATATCCTGCAGGTTATTCGATACTGGCGTTACCTCCTCTTTGACGGCGCGTTAGTTAATGCGAACACTCTTTCTGACTGCAAGAAGGTCGAACTATGGAACAATAGCGCGTGCCGATTGATCGCTACCTACGATCATAAATGCGGACCAAATGTATGGATACCCCCATTCTGGAGAGTCAATCATTGCAAGCTGAGTGTCACGCAACGCTTCACGCGCTGGAACGCCATCAATAATCCTGTCATAGAAGTCTGTCATCAACGCCTGAGTTCCCGCATCACTGACTTCCCACAAGGAACTAATGACCTCTGCCACACCGGCTTCTTGAAACGATCTGCGCAGCCCATAGACGCCTTCGCCTTCGTGAATTTCACCCAGTCCTGTTTCGCAAGCAGAAAGTACGACCAGCTTTGTGCCGGAAAGGTTAAGCCCCAGCACCTCGAGCGCCGTAAGCACGCCGTCATTCACCGTATCGATATCCCCGAGGAACTGCGCGTTTGAATTGATACCCGCAAAAGCCAGCCCTGCTCTTAAAAGAGGATTGTCACCTGGGGGCGGAACCTGGATTTCTGAAGATCGCTGCATCTTAAGAATTCTTTTCCGAAGGGTGTCATCCGCTTCCAAGAAAAAGCCATGAGTTGCAATATGTAATATTTCCGGAGATTCTGTGATGTCTGTTAAAACCCGCTCCTGAGCCTGTTCACCGAAGAAAACTTGATTTGCATGGTCTCTGGTTACTAACTGTTCCTTAATCGTTCGTCCTTCTTTCTCGGCGCCCGGCAGTTGCGCAAAGTTTAAGCCACGCAACCCGACGCCAGCACCCCGGATACCAAGCTTTATTGCTGCAGAACGGCGGCCAGCTGCAGCTTGCAGTTCTTCCGTACCCACCACCTGGTCAGAGTTGTAGTCCGGTCCTGCCAGAATCATATACGCACCTGCCCGCGATGGTTCCCCTTTCGCCAGGAGGTCTCTGCCAGAAGTCAAAATATGGACGTCGGTTGTTTGTATGAGGTATTCCTCATCGTCGCTCACCAGTGCGTTGAACGGCAAAATGTTCAACACACCGTCAGGTACAAGGTAGACATATTCAAGCTCGCCAATGCTTTCCCGAATAGGCGCCCACACCAACTCGTAGGCGAGTTGCCCCGCTTCAATTATCTCGTCTTCATCGGCAAGGTCATCCTGGATTATGGTGCGATATTCGATTACCGATTCCTCCATCGCACCCCGATCCGAGAACTCGACTAGGTCGTAACTGATTTCACCACCCTGATTGATAATCACTCCAGCAAGCACACGGGGTTCATCGCCTTCGCTATACATCAAAATATCAACCAAAGCGGTATCCTTTGGGAGAGAGTCCGCCAGCAAGTCTGCGTTAATACCGACAATAGATGAACGGTACCGCGCGCTGGCACGACCTAGCTCACCCTGCAACTCGTTAACCCTACTTTCTAAATCATAGAGCGCTGCTGCATGGCGTCCCTGAGTTTTCGCAGTGGGCCCAGAAAGCGTTAACGACGCCAGACTCCTTCTAGCGCGATCAAGTTCAGCCGAGACGGCGGCTAGCTTTGGCTCGCTTGATAGCTGCACTACCTGCTCGATTTCTGAGGTAATTTTCAGCAACAGCCCCTTTCTTTGGAGACTCGCCTCGATCGCCTTTTTGCCACGATCTGGGTCTGTAATTGAAGCCAACAACCGCAAGTAATCATCAAATTCGTGTCTATGTAGCCGGATATAGCCATCCCTTGCGTTTTCTCCTGTCACCCACAACATGCGGTCCAGGAACACACTGCGCCTAGCCAACCCCTCTTCCCTGAACTCAACCGCCGCAGAAAATCTACCGGCTGCCTCTTCAACTCGGGCAAGATTATTCAGCGCATCGAACGTATAGGGGTGTTGTTCGCCAAGTTCCTGCTCTGCTATTGCGAGCGCTTCGGCAAGTACTTTTCGGGCCTCATTGACACTGCCCTGATCAAGATAAATTGATCCCAGATCAATCATCGAGCGAATGGTATCGATATGCAGCTCCCCTAACGATACCCTTCGTGCAGCCAGAGCAGTCATCACCTGATACTGCGCCTCATCTAATCGCCCTAGCTTTTGGTAAACCCGCCCCAGATTGTTGCGGCTTTTTAATGCATCCTGGTGATCTGCGCCCAGGGAAATACTCCAACGCTCAACCAGGTCCTCGAACAGGGTGGCTGCGGCTTCGTACCCTTCCATCATCATATAGAGATAAGCCAGATTATTTTGCGTACCCATTGCATCGGGATGATTTGCCCCCAACGATTCTGATATGTATTCATAGCTAATGTCGTACAGGGGCTCTGCTTCCCTAAAGTTCCCCTGACTCTCATGAAGTAACGCCAGGTTATTGCGGATCCGCGCCGTCTGTGGGTGCGACTGTCCCATAGCTACTTCCATCCCACCCAAAGTTTGTTTGAGCACAGGTTCCGCGTCATCGTACATACCTAACTGCTCATAAATGTTACCCAAGTTGTTCATCGCAACAAGCGTTGTAGGGTGATATTCACCGCCTATTTCCAGCATCGCCAGCATGGTTTCCTCGAAAATTCCCTCAGCTTCTTCAAACTTGCCTTTACGCTGATAGAGGGCGCCTAACTCAAGCAACGCGTTATAGTACTGAACGGGCTTATCGCGCCACGCTACTTTGCCGTACTCGATAACATCCTCTGAAACTAGTTGTGCACTGTCTAGTTCACCTTCACTGGCCAGAACTCGGGCTAAATAATTCTTACCGACAAAACTGAGATCAGTAGCGCCAACCTGGCGTGCTGTCAGGATCAAACCAGACAACGTAT